>Ga0187779_10000001_pt1 | contig 274437 bp, 231 predicted proteins | sample 1015_Q2_SP10_10__FD_132435 | JGI IMG/M metagenome (GOLD analysis project Ga0187779, IMG submission 132435) | Tropical peat soil microbial communities from peatlands in Department of Meta, Colombia - 1015_Q2_SP10_10_MG | ecosystem: Environmental > Terrestrial > Soil > Wetlands > Peat | place...
ATCGACGCCCACACGCGCCACCGGCATAATCGCACTCGATTCGGGGCGTGGGCCCCGAATCTGCACCTCCATCACCCCCATGCCCAGGAGCGGCTAGCACCCCCACTAGCCGCTCCCCCCTTTTGAGCGCAAGCCAGGCCGGCATCACGCTGCGGGAAATTCACAGACAGAAACAAGAAGGCCCGAGAAGCCCTGAAGAACTCAGGACTGGCTCGGGCCTGGTTGCTGACCCCCACCCCTGGGGAGCTGCGGCGGGGACGTGACCGGGCTGGGCCACGGTCTAGCCGCTGCCAGCTGGGTTGCTCTCGCGCCTCCGCGATTCGACAGGCGGAAGCGAGAGATGGTGAATCGGAAAAACTAGCGCGGACGCCCCGGGCGATAGCCCGCAAGCGGCCTCGGACGCATCCGGAAGCGCGGTCCGAGCGGCGGCGGCACGCGGTGGAGAGGAGCGCCGCAGTTGCTGCAGATTTCGAGGGGCGCAGACTCCACACGCAGCCAGTGCCCGCGCGCGGGACATTCCGGATTCAAGCATTGCACGGTCCAGCCGGGTAGGTATTGCATGCTGATTCGCCTCGCATGAACGAGAGATGAGCCGGCGGCGCAGAAAGTGCGTCCGGCGCCGCAAAGGAACCCCGAGGAACGCAACCGCCCCGTAAAACGGACGGGATTGTGCGCTGGGGCGTCTAGTGTGTCAAGCGAAATCTATACAATTAGTAGTGGTGAGGTTTCCTAAGCCAGCGGAAGGCTCCGTCGTGCGAGTTTCCAATAACGCGAACCTAGTTGGAAGGGGCTTTGGCCGCGGCGGCGGCTTCTGCCTGCAGATCTTGGATCTGTTTTTCTTCGTCGGCGATTTCCTGCTGCTTGGCGGCGATGTCGTCCTTTTCCGCTTGCAGTGCGGCGCCACCCTCTTTGTCCTTCTGATAATCGGGTTTGCCCATGTACATTTGCTCGTCGAGGGCGTATTTCCGGGTGGCGATCTCGAGATCGGTCTTCAGGCTTTCGAGCTTAGCTTTAGCCGTGTTCAGGTTCGACTCGATGGCGGCCTTCTGCTCGGGGGTCATGGGGGCGTGCGGTTGCTGTCCCGCGCCAGCTCCTTCCGGCGCTCCTCCGGCTTCGCCGGTTTGGCCGACGACATTGATGCCGCCGGGCGTCGCGGGAATCGTGTCGTTGTCCCAGGAGTGCGCAGCACTGGCCTTGGGCTGCTCTTTCTTTTTTTCCTGCGCGCGGCGAGCGGCAGCTGCGACGGAATTATCTTGTTGTCCTGACGCGGACGATTGATCGGGCGGAGGAGCCTGCTGCGGCTGGCGCGCTGCGGCGTCCGCAAGCGGCGATGCAAACAGAATCACGAGCGCCCACTTTGCGATTTTCATCGTCGCTCCCTCCGAACTTTCCCAGCGTCCATAGTAGTCGCGCGCGCCGCGCCATGCCAATGCGCCTTCGGCACCGAGTCGAAAGAAGCAACTGGCCGCTTCGGCAGGCGAGCGAATCCGATCTTGCGAAAGCTCCGACGCTTATCGGACCGAAACGATCATTTTGCCGGTGTTGTCGCCGCTGAGAACGCCGATCAAAGCGCGCGGCATGTTTTCGAAGCCTTCGATGACGGTCTCGCGATACTTGATCTTGCCCTCTTTGATCCACTGCGCCATCTGCGCGATGCCTTCAGCGAAGCGGTCCATGAACTGCGTGATGATGAAGCCCTCCGCCCGCGCCTGCTTGGTGAGCAGAAAGACGTAGGGACGAACCCCCAGCTCTGGCTTTGCGGCGTTGTACTGCGAAATCTGGCCGCAAATCGAGATGCGCGCCCTCTCGTTCAGCAACGGAAGCACAGCGTCGGTGACCGCGCCGCCGACGTTGTCGAAATAGCAGTCGATTCCGCTGGGGCAAAGCTCCTTCAGCTTCTCGACGTAATTCCCCGTGGTCTTGTAATTGAAAGCCGCATCGAATCCGAGCTCACCGGTTAGCCACGCGACTTTGTCGTCCGCTCCGGCGGTGCCCGCCGCGCGGCAGCCTTTGATCTTCGCGATCTGCCCGACGAGCGAACCAACGGCTCCCGCAGCCCCCGAAACGAGAACTGTCTCACCCGCTTTTGGTTTGCAGATATCGAGAAAACCGAAATAGGCCGTCATCCCCGGCATTCCGAGGACTCCCAGCGCGGTCGACGGCGGCGCCAGTTTCGTGTCGAGTTTCTGCAAGCCCTTGCCGTCGGAGGTCACATACTCTTGCCAGCCCCAGTAACCTGAGACGACGTCCCCCGGCTGAAACTGCGGATTGAGCGACTGCACTACTTTCCCGACTGTGCCGCCCACCATGATCTGACCGATGTTCACCGGATCGGCGTAGGTACGGACGCCAGTCATGCGGCCGCGCATGTAGGGGTCAACGGAAAGAAAAGTCGAGCGCACGAGCAGCTGTCCGCTCGCGAGCGCGGGAATCGGCGCTTCGACGAGGATGAAATCGGACTCTTTCGGCATGCCCACCGGGCGCGCCGCGAGGACAAACTGGCGATTGACGCTGGGTACTGAACTCGCTGTGCTGGCTGTCATAATGGGCGCATTATGCCAGACTGCCGCCCTAACGAGGTAATCGCTCGTGGCGTCTGATGGGGGAATGAGGGGGAAGATGAAAAAACTCGCGCTCGTCTTTTCGGAACTGGTCCTTCTGTTGGCGGTCGGACTGTGCATGACTTCGCAGCCTGCTCACGGGCAGCAGACACCTCCGCCTGCCACGAACCAGCAGCAACCTGCGCCGAGCACGCAGCCGGCAGCCGCGCCACAGCCCGTGCAGAAAATTGTTACCGCGTACACGCTGCCTCCCGACCTCTACGAAAAGACCAAGCGCCTTGAGAGAGTGAGCCTGACGCTCCTCGTTGTCGGCACAATTTACGGCCTCGTCGTGCTTTGGCTTTTCCTTGGCTGGAGGCTCGGCCCGAAATATCGCGACTGGGCGGAACGAGCGTCGACGAAATTTCTCTTACAGGTGCTGATCTTCACGCCGCTCTTCGTACTGACGATCGACGTGCTCGAGCTGCCTCTCAACATCTTCGAGCACTGGGAGAGCCGCAACTACGGCCTTTCGATTCAGAAGTGGGGCTCGTGGGCGTGGGACTGGGCGAAGGGTGAACTGGTCGGCATAGTCCTGACAATGATCGCCATTGCGATTCTCTACGCCGTGATTCGCAAAAGCCCGCGGCGGTGGTGGTTCTACTTTTGGCTGACCTCGCTACCTCTCGCGCTGATCTTGGCTTTCATCGAGCCTGTGGTAGTTGATCCTCTGTTCCACAAGTTCGTGCCTATGCAGCAGAGGGACCCGGCGCTCACCACCGCGCTCGAACAGGTCATTCAGCGCGCAGGGCAAAACATTCCACCCGAGCGAATCTACTGGATGAACGCCTCGGAAAAAGTGAACGAGGTGAATGCGTACGTCACGGGTCTCGGCCTCTCGAAGCGAATGGTCGTATGGGACACGACCATCGCAAAAATGAACACGCAACAGGTCGTCTTCGTGTGCAGCCATGAAATGGGCCACTACGTGTTGAATCACATCTCCAAAGGGCTGGCGATCTACGCCGTCGGAAGTCTGGTTGCGTTCTATCTTGCGTATCGTTTAATCGGCTGGCTGCTGGCTTGGCGGGGCGGTCGGTGGGAGGTTCGGTCCGTCGGGGACTTGGCGTCGTTGCCCGCGCTGATCCTGCTGCTCACGATTTTCGCAATTGTGCTCGCGCCGGTGACGAACGCGATTAGCCGGTATTTCGAACATCAGGCGGATCAGTACGGCCTCGAAGTGACGCACGGGCTGACGCCGGATTCAGGCCAGGTGGCGGCGCAATCGTTTCAAATTTTGGGCGAAGTGGACCTAGAATTTCCGGACCCGGGCCCACTCGAGGTATTCTTGACGTACAGCCATCCGGCTACGCGCGATCGCATTCGCTTCGCGCTCAGCTACGATCCGTGGAAAAACGGCGGGCACGGCGAATTCGTGCACTAATTCTGCGCGTGAAGCGTCATCGGGATGCCATGGCGCGGGCGCAGCGTGACCAGTGGCTCGGGGATGACCACCGCACCGGGAGCGAGCCGGAATCGGAACCGACGTGCCAGCGTCGCGATGACGATTGCAGCTTCCAGCAGCGCGAATCCTTCGCCGATGCACCGGCGCGGTCCTCCGCCAAACGGGAAATAGGCGCCCGCGGGCAGGCGGTCCATCAATCCATCAAGCCAGCGCTCGGGACGGAACGTATCCGGATCGTCGAAGAATCGCGGATCGCGCTGCATCACCCATTGCGAAAAAATGATCGTCGATTTCGGCCGCAGCGTGTAGCCGCCGACCTCGCACGGCTCGACCACCTCGCGCGCCATGATGTACGCGGGCGGAAAGAGCCGCAAAACTTCGTTCATCACAGCCTGCAGATAGGGCAACCGCTGCAAGTCCGCCGGCTCCATCGGGCGCGCGCCGAGCACGCCATCGAGCTCTTCGTGCAAACGCGCTTCGACCTGCGGATTTTGGCTCAGTGCGTACCACGTCCAGGAAAGCATCTGCGCGGTGGTTTCGTGGCCTGCGAGAAACAACGTCATCGTCTCGTCGTGGAGCTGCTGCGGTGTCATCTGCGAGCCGTCTTCGTCCATCGCGCCCATAAGCAGCGCAAGCAGGTCGTTGTGGTGATTCGAATTACCCGCGGCGCGGCGCTCGGAAATGATGCGGTAGACGAGCGAATCGATGAATTCCAGCTCACGGTTGGCGCGGCGATTGTTCGGCGTCGGCCAGGTTTCGGGAATACGAAACGGCAGCCGCTGCCGCCGCAGCGAATATCGCATCAGGAAGGTCATCGCCTGCCCCACGCCGCGGGCTTCTTCGGGCAATGTCGTGCCGAAAAGCGTGCGTACAGCGATGTCGAGCGTGAGCGAGGTCATTTCCTGGCCGATGTTGCGCGCCTCGCCGTCGCGCCAGCCGCTCACGCGAGCCTGTGCAATTTCGAGCATCGTCGCTGCGTAGTCATTGATGCGGCTGCGGTGAAACGCCGGCTGCGCCAGCCGCCGCTGACGGCGCCAGAATTCGCCTTCGCTGATCAGTAATCCTTGGCCGAGCATACGGACCGTGATACGGCGCGTCAGCTCGCTTTTGTGAAATTTGCTGTGTTGGATTACCAGGACTTGGTTGATCAAGTCGGGATGGTTCAGCAGAATGCGCTCCTGCGTCATCACGTGGAAACGGACAATGTCTCCGTATTCCCGCGCGATTTGCCGGATACCTTCCAGCGGATCGCGGCGAATGTTGAGCGCCATGCCGAAGACAGGCAGGCCCTTCGGCCCCGGCGGGAACCGGTTTCGGCTTGCGGCCACATTTGCCTGCGACGCCAGTTGCGCCATGATCATCTGATTGTACAGCGGAGGCCGCGTTTTGTTGACGGTGCCGGGATTGGTTAGAATAGCGGTTCCCCGATCGCTTGAAAGAGACCCTCTCATGCCCATCGAAAAGCCGGAATGGCTGCTGCAAACTGAAGGCATTCTCGAAACGCTCAATCAGGGCGTGATGGTGGTCGACGACTGTCACCGCGTGTTCTTCATCAACAATCACCTCGAGCAGATTTTCGGGATTCCGGCAGAGGAGATGATCGGCCGCACCGCTCTCAAGTGGTATTCAAATGAAGAAAACGAATTCTTGCAGGCTCGCATTGCGGAAAGCGAAAAAGCCGGCCAGCACATGTTTGAGTTTGTCGTTCCGCAGAGGGATGGCACCCGCTTGCCTGTCATCATCACGACGCGGCGGTTCGAAGATCCCGACGGCCGGATTTACGCGATCGTTACTTTCACCGACATCACCGAGCAGAAGCGCGCCGAAGCCATGCTTCGCGAAGCTAACACCAAGCTTGAAGAGCGCCAGAAGCAGATCGACGAGGATCTCACGCTTGCGGCGCGCGTGCAGCAAAGCCTCGCGCCGCAGTCGCTTGTCTGGGGCGGGCTGCGCGTCGACGCCTACTACCATCCGGTGCGCCGGATTGGCGGCGATTTCGGCGTGGTGACCCCCGTCAACGATGAGAATCTGAATCTGCTGGTCTGCGACGTTTCGGGCCACGGCATCGGATCGGCGCTCGTCGCCAACCGCCTCTACACCGAGATCCTGGCGGAACTGCGCAGCAACGCGCCGCTCGGCGACATGCTCCGCCGTCTGAATCAGTTCGTCTTGCAAAGCATCGGCGGCTCGGCCTTCTACTTTACCGCCGCCGCGGCGCGAATCGACCGCGGTGGGCGGCGCATGGTGTTCGCGGGCGCCGGTCACCCGCCGGGCATGATCGTGACGCCCGGGCAGGAGCCACGGCTGCTCGAATCGCGCAGCATGCTGCTCGGAGCGCTGCCGGACGCCGTCGATGGCGAGGCCGTGCTCGATCTCGATCTGAATCCCGGCGATCGCCTGTTGCTCTACACCGATGGGCTGACCGAGGTGTTCAATTCGAGCGGCGAAATGCTAGACATTTCGGGACTGAAGAATATCGTCCGCGACGCGTCCGAGTTGCCGTTCAGCGAGATGAAGCGCGCGATCCTTGATCGCGTTGCGGCGTGGCGCTCAGGCCCGCCCGCTGACGATATGTCTCTCGTTCTCGTCGAAGTCGCTTGACGCGCTATAATTCCCGTTTGCAGTGAATTTCGGGGGAAGAATGTCCTCACCGACGGAAACTGTTCGACTGACGACGACTGCGAAAGCGGCAGGCTGCGCTGCGAAGCTCAGCCCGAGCGTTCTGGAAGCGGTGCTGAAGCGCATGCCGCCGGCGAACGACCCCAATCTCATCGTCGGTTTCGAGACCAGCGACGACGCCGCAATCTATAAACTCACGGACGATCTCGCGATTGTACAGACCGTCGATTTCTTCACGCCGATCGTCGACGATCCCGCGCTGTTCGGGCAAGTCGCCGCGGCCAACGCGCTGAGCGACGTCTACGCCATGGGTGGACGCCCCGTCACAGCGCTGACCATCGTTGCCTTTCCTTCGTCAAGGCCGCCGGAGCTTCTGGAAGCCATTCTCCGAGGCGGTCTGGCGAAAATGCAGGAAGCCGGTTGCACCGTCGCGGGCGGACATTCGATACGCGACGACGAATTGAAATTTGGCTACGCGGTCACCGGCCTGATTCACCCGCAGAAAATTTGGCGCAATGTCGGCGCGAGGCCGGGCGACGTGCTGCTCTTCACCAAGCCGATCGGCACGGGCGTAATTTCGACCGCCCTCAAGCAAGGAAAAGCCGCCGAGGCGTGGGTCGAGGCCTCGACTGCTTCGATGACGCGCCTCAACCGCGACGCAGCGGACGCCCTGCACGAAATCGACGACGCGGCAAGTGACGGCAACAAGCCCGTGCACGCCGTCACCGACGTCACCGGCTTTTCGCTTCTCGGCCACGCACGTGAAATGGCCATCGGCAGCGGCGTATCGATGCGCATCGACCACACGCGCGTCGCATATCTCCCGGGCGCCGTCGAAGCGGCGCGCGGCGGATTCCTTTCGGGCGGGCTTGCCAACAACCGTGAATTCCTCGAAGGCTGCGCGCAGTTTCTGCCGTCGGTGCCGGAGGAATTTCGCTCGCTGCTCTTCGATCCGCAAACCTCCGGCGGGCTGCTCGCTGCACTTGCTCCCGAAGCCGCCGATCGCGCGCTCGCGGCATTCAAGCGTCGCGGCATCGACGCGCGCAACATCGGAACCGTCGTGCCCAAGCGCTCTCCCCTGCTAGAGATCGCCTGAATCGTGTACACTCTTTCCTCGCTCCACCCTTCATGGATCCGGTAACGCACGGAATCACAGGCGCGCTCCTCAGCAAGGGCTATTTCTCCGACCGTTACGGAAAAGCCGCAACTTTTGCTCTCGTTCTCGGCGCCGTTTTCCCTGACATCGACATCACCGCCGACCTCGTCACTCGCGATCCGCTCGCGATCGTGAAATACCATCGCGCGATCACACATTCCTTTGTGGCACTGCCGGTGTTCGCATTTCTGCTGGCGTTGCTGACGCGGGCGCTTCTTCCAACCATGAGGCGCAAATACGAGCGCTGGCGCGACGTCGAATCCCCTCCGCTTGGAATCCTCACGCTGATCTACGGCATCGGCATCGCCAGCCATATCATTCTCGACGGCATGACGTCGTTCGGCACGCGGATGTGGTATCCGCTCTCAAGCCGGCGCGTGGCGTGGGATCTGCTCTTCATCATCGATGTCTCGTTCACGGCCATCATCCTGATTCCGCAGATCCTCGCCTGGATTTATCCCGCCGGTCCTGAATCTTCGCGCGACGTCCCGAAAAGCCGTTCCCGCGCGCTGCGCATGTGGCTGATCTTCACGGCGAGCACATTTGTTTTCTGGCTGGCGGGGCGCGCTGCCGGATATCCGTTTCATTTCTGGGTAGCGGTCGTCGTCGTCGTGCTGCTAGCGGGGCTATTCTTCGGCCCAGGGATCCGCGGCTGGGGATTCCTCGTCGAACGTGCCGTGTGGTGCCAGGCGGGAATCGTCGCGATGGTCGCGTATTTGTTCGGCTGTGCGTTGGCCCATCACTCCGCGATGCTCCGCGTCAGGACCTTCGCGGACGACAATCGCATCCCGGCTGAGCGCATGGCTGCCCTGCCGATTCCACCGTCGCTGCTCGATTGGGGCGACGCGATCCGCACGTCCGATGGCCTATACGAAGCGCAGTTCGATTTGCGTTCCGAGAATCCGCCGTTCTTCTGGTACGTTCCAGATTCTCCGCCCGATCCGTACATCGGTCGCGCGCTTCAGCTGCCGAGCGTGGAACTCTATTTGCAATTCGCACGCTTCCCCGGGATCCATAGCTTCCAGCGCGCCGGTTGGCACTACGTCGATTTCGGCGAGAACCGGTTTTCCGACGGGCGGCACCGCAGTCCGCAGCCATTCACCTACCGCGTCGTGTTCGATGGTGCCGGCGATCTTCTGGATGAAGGTTGGCTCACCAACGGAATGTTGCAGCAACGCCTGAGGAACATGGTGCCGCAGCAACATCTGCCCAAGTCGCCGCCGAAGACGAAACCGTGAAAGTTCTGATCTTCAGCGATATCCACGGCGACCTTTGCGCGTTGGAAGCCAGAATCGCGGAGCCCGCCGACGTCTACATCGCCGCTGGCGATCTGGCCACATTCGGCAAAGGTCTTGAGCGCTGCAGCGAAATCCTGAAGCCGCTCGGCGAGCGACTGTGGTTGCTTCCGGGCAATCACGAAACCCACGAACAGACGCGCGGCTTCTGCCAACGCTATGGCTTCGTCGATTTTCACCGGCAAGTGAGGAACCTCGAAGGCGCAAAAGGCCGCTCCACTTGGGCGGGACTCGGCTACAGCAGCATCACGCCATTCGCGACGCCGGGCGAGTACACGGAGGACGAATTTGCCGAAGCGCTCGCGGCCTTCGACGGCATTTCAAACCTCTACTTGGTTGCGCATTGCCCGCCTCGCAACTCCCGCCTCGATGAATTTGCTCCCGGCAAACACGGCGGTAGTTCAGCGCTCCGCGCGTGGATCGAGCGCGCCAAGCCTTCCTACGTTTTCTGCGGGCACATCCACGAAACCGCCGGCCTCAGCGAACGCCTTGGCCCGACACAGTGCATCAACGTGGGCAAGCAGGGCTACACGATCGAAATCTAGTTAGCGGGAATTCTTCGCCGCGGGATAAATCACGAGCTGGCGGCGGTCGCCCGTGCCTTCGCTCATTGTGCGAACGCCGGGCGCACCTGTGAGTTCGAGGTGAATGATGCGCCGCTCGCGCGACGACATCGGATTAAAGCGGTGCGGCTGGCCCGTTTCGCGTACGCGCTGCGCGGCCACGCGCGCCGATAGCTTGAGTTCGGCAAGCCGCGTCGCGCGATACTCGCCGCAATCGAGACGCACGCGATCGTGCAATTGCGGGTCAAGACGCAGCCACCGATGTGCGATGTGCTCGAGCGCGAGCAGCAATTCGGCGTTTCGCTCCAGCAGCAGCTCCTCGTCGGCTCCCCGGAACGTCACGACGACATCGGCCTCTTCCGGCTTCGCGCCTTCACTCGATGACGAAATCCCCCATTCGAGTTCGAGACCCATTTCGCGAATCGCGAGATCGAGAAAGCGCTTGAGTTCCGTCTCCACGCGCTCGCGATCCAGACGCGGTGCTGCCTGGCCCCGATCGCGGTGCGGGCGATTGCGGGCCGGAAATCTTTTGCGGTCTGGGGTTCTTTCGTCGCTCATTGCTTTTTGCTTTTGAACTTGCTGCGCGTGGGCAGCGGTTGCGTTCGGTTCAAGTATAGTTGTTGGCCGACGCTGACGAGGTTGCTCGTGAAATAGTAAAGGTTCAGCCCGCTCGACAGACTGAAGAAAAACACTCCCATCGCCAGCGGCATCAGCGCCATCATTTTCTGTTGCGATGGGTCAACGCTCGCGGGCGTGGGCATCATCTTCGTGCTGAAATACATCGTCGCCGCCATCGCGATCGGCAGAATGTAGTACGGATCCCTTGCCGAGAGATCGTGAATCCAGAAAATCCACGGCGCGTGTCGCAATTCGATCGCTCCCGCGAGCATCCGGTAGAAAGCCCACAAGAACGGAATCTGCAGAAGAGTTGGCAGGCATCCGCTGACTTGCGACCACGGACTCAGCCCATGCTTCGCATACAGCGCCATGATCTCTTCGTTCATCTTCTGCCGCCGCGGGTCCGTCATCGAATATTTCCGGTAACGGTCCTGGATCATCTTCATTTCCGGCGCGACCACCTGCATTCGCCGCATGGAGTGAAACGTCCAGATGCGAATGGGCAGCAGAATCATGGTCAGCGCCAGCGTGAAAACGACAATCGCCCAACCCCAGTTTGAAATGTAGCGGTGAATCCATTGCAGGATGAAGAGCATGGGCTTGGCGATAACGCCCGTCCATCCAAACTGCACAAGGGCTTCGAGCGACGGCTGCACCTTGCTCAGCAGGGCCAGGTCTTTCGGCCCGATGTACGCGCGCAATTTTACAGGCCCGGGCGCGGCGGAGCCGACCGCCATCTCCGCCACGGGATCGAAAGCCGGCTGGTTGTTCGCGGTGTAGTGGTGCCACTGGGTCCAGTGCGAAAGATAGAGATCGGTGCCGTCGGGGATGAATGTAGCGGCGAAAAACTGGTCCTCGACTCCTGCGAACTGCATCGCTCCGGGCTGCTGGAACGGCTGAATCTGATTCCCCGACGATCCCAGCTTCTTGTACTGCAGCACGGTGAGCGAGCCGCCTTGGTTGTAAAAGACGCTCGCGAGCTGCGGCGCCTTGTACACGGACTTGTCGCCGAAACCCCCGAGCCAGGAAACCCCGCATGTGATCGGTCTGCCATCGAGCCCGGCTGAAACCTCGGCGGACATCTGATAATCGTTGCTGAAGCTCAGCTTCTTGGTCACATCGAGATGGCCGTCGCTCCAGTGAAGCGTGACCGTAACCGGTGCTGCAAGCGTACTCACTTCGCTCGCGCCGGGAATGCTCGTCGTGACCTGATACAGGCCAGCGTTTGCCTCCGCCTCGAGCTGTGCATCGGAAAGCTTGAGCGAGAAGGGCCACCCAAGCTCCTGCGCCGCGGCGGAATTCACCAGATCGAGCGGGCGCGGCGGTTTCTGATCATCGAAATACTTTGTGAGCGTCCAGCTGCGAACCACCCCGCCGCGATTTGTGATCTCAATGTGGTAGAGCGAACTTTCGATCGTAACGATTCGCTCCGCCGCTGCCTGCGCAACGGGAACCTTCACAGGTGCGGCGGGCGCGAGCGCAGCCTGCGCCGCACTCGGCTGCACAGTTCCTGCGCCGGGCGCTGTTTGAGTAACGGCTTGGCTGGGCGTCTGCGGTGGTTGGGCGGGCGGCTTATGAACACGCAGCCAGATAAACGTGATCACCATGACCACGATGACGAAAATGACCGCGCGGGCCTGGTCCGACATCTCTTTCTTTTGCGTCACTGGACCGGCTCCGAACTATCGTGCGGAATACGGAGAAATGCTGATGCTGCAGCCAACGGCTCCGGCTCGGGAACCGGATCGTATCCGCCCATGGTAAACGGCCGGCAACGCAGCAGCCGCTTGGCCGCGAGAATGATTCCGCGTCGCGCGCCATGTTGCGCGACCGCTTCGTATGCGTAGTTCGAGCAGGAAGGATGGAACTTGCAAGCCCCGCCAAAAAATGGCGAGAGAAAAATCATGTAGCAGCGAATCAGAAACAACAACGCGAAAGCGCCGGCCGAATTCAAAAGCGCTTTCATTCCTCGCGTTTCGGCTGCTCGGCGGCTTGCGGTTGCGTTCGCGGCAACAGACGCAGGAGTTCCTCCGCCAGCGGCGAAAAATCCGCCGTGGCGGCCGAGCTGCGCGGATGAATCACGATATCCCATCCCGGAGCGATCTCCTGTCGGTGCAGCCTTACAATTTCGCGGAGCCGGCGGCGGATTCGGTTGCGCCGGACAGCGCTGCCCAGCGCCTTCTTAATGCTCCAGCCAAACCGGCTGCGATCCAAGCGATTGGGGCGAAGAAAAACGGTAAACTCGCGGCTCGCCCGCCTCCGTCCGCCCTGATACACCGCATCGAATTCGGCGCGGTGTAGCAAGCGGCAGGCACGGGGAAATTCGAGACGCGGCGAATCAGACCCGCGTGAGACTGTGGCGTCCTTTTTTGCGGCGTTGCGCAAGGACTTTCCGTCCACCCGCGCTCTTCATGCGTGTGCGAAAGCCGTGTTTCTTGTGACGGCGCCGCACATGGGGTTGAAACGTGCGTTTCGGCAACGATCTTTCTCCTCTAGATAGTTATTACGTGCAGCGCCGCCCTCAATTTCAACCGTGGCTTCGAGCGGCGGCTTCTCCCCTTCGCCTGCCGCAGCGGGCTAGGACCGGGCCGGCGCGCATGGCGCAATCGCAAACCGCTCAGCGCGCATCGCGGACCCAAGCGGATTGGTTAGTGTATGCGAGCACTCCGATGCGGTCAAGGAACGGACTCGAAACGCCGGCCTAATCCCCGCTCGGCTTCGGCGGCGGATTCGCTGGGGCAACGCCGGTCGGGCGAGGCGCGCTCATCGGCGGCGTCAAGCCGTTCATGCGAATGTACTCGACCATTTGCCCGTAGTGATCCATCGCGTGCGTGCAGGTGAACATCGCGATCGAGGCCCGCGTCCTCAAGAACGGCGCCGGCGCATCCTTCAGCGGCGTGAGTGCATTGTCCGCGTTGATCGTCGCGATCGCCTTGTGCATGTTGGCAAAGGAGTCTTTCAGATACTGCATGATTTGATCCTTCGTTTGGATCGCATCCGGACCGTTCGACGTGATTCCTTCATCGGGCGCCGTCGGCGGGGCCTGCCCCAAGATCGCTTCCGCCAGTCTGTCGTTCACGGTCGCAACGTGTTTCACCTGCTGCGCAAACGTCCGCACGCCCTTGAAATTCCCTTGTGTCGGCGCGAACGAGTATTTGTCCTCGGGCATCGCCTGTGCCGTCGCAACGATCTCAAATTCACACACCGAGAGATGCGTCTGCAGGACAGAAGTAAGCGTCGGCGCTTCGTTCGTTGCAGGAGCCTGTTGCGCACGCGCGGCCGCGCCTGTGAGCAGTAGAACAGCGAAGATGAGCGCGAATTTGTTCCATGATTTCATAAAGTATCTCCGTTTGGCTGCGTTTCGGTCGACGCTCAGGGTACACCACCGCGCAGGCGGTAAATGTGGACGCGCCGCGAATAATTTAGGGCGTCGATTTGGTTCAGGCCGACGCGACGAACGCCTGCTTGACACCGGGTTGGAGGAGGTAGACGAGTATCCACACATCGATTCCGACTACAACGATGTGCCGAACAAACACCCCGAAAAAGAAAAGCACGTGCGGATGTCGAAAGACATCGAACAGGCCCAGCACAGATACGAGCAATCCGGCCGCGGTAAGCACGATAGCCAAGATTCGGGCCCATTCCTGCAGCTTCAGTAAACCAATGGCCGCGACGATGTAGAGGGCGGCAACTCCGAGAAGAATCACGCCGACCACCGCTCCTCCCATGCCCATCATCGTCCCCGCGGGTCTTTGGGCCATCCCGGACAACATCGCCCCGCCCGCACACAGCAATATTCCCAGTACGGCGAGCACCGCTCCTCCAATAATGCCCAGCACCGCGATGATCGTCACACCAACAGGACGCTGCATGCGATCTCCCAAGTCGAAATGCTACGATCCGGCCCCGACGAAGGCCTGTTTGACGCTCGCCTTCGAGAGGTAGACCGCGATCCAGACATCGATCGCGATGAAAATCATCTGAAAAAATAGCTGGAACAGGTGGAAGTGCAGCAAAGACCCTACCAGCCCCACCGCGTAGCAGATCGCTCCGACGATCAACAGAACGATCGCTAGGATCCTCGCCCAGTTCTGCAGTTTCCAAAGGCCGATCCCCAGCACCAGATCCAGCACGGCGAGGCCAAGAAAAATGACGCCCACGACCGCGCCTCCGATCCCCGCCACCAATCCCATTCCAGGGCGGCCTGCCATACTCGAAAGGATCGCCCCGCCCAAGAACATTCCCAGCCCCGCGAACAGCAAGCAAGCCGCGCCGATAAAAGCCAGTACCGAGATGATCGTCACGCCGGTGGGACGCTGCATGTGACCTCCCGCACGCGAATCCGCCCGGAATCCGTGCAATTGTGAGCCTCGCGGCCGCTTGGCGCGCCGGCCGGATGGCTGGATTTCGCTGGACGGTACGCCACGTCCCTCGGACGGTCAAGTGAAAAGAAAGTACAGCCTCGGACGCGACTTCGATGTAAACTCCCCGTCAGCCTGGACGACGTACCCTCCGCATCGCCGGTCCGGGCTTGCCACGGGTTGGGGAGTTCCGCATGAGCGCCTTCACGTCAAGACGCCTGCAAGTGTCGGTTGCTGCGGCACTGTTCATCGCGTTTGCCTGGGCCGCGGGAACTGCTCCGTCGTCGCGCGCTCAATCTTCTCAATCCGGCGCGCAGACCGCTCAGCCGGCATCCCAGACGCCCGTCGCCGCGTCCCCAGCGCCGGCTGACGTGCCCGAAATGAGCACACAAGAAGCACCGGTCCCTCTGCAAACGCGCGTCAGCGTGGTTCCTGTGCGCGTCGTCGTGCGCGATGCTGCTGGTCACGCCGTCGGAAACCTGCATAAGGAAGACTTTCAGCTCTTCGAAGACGGCAAACCGCAAATCATCTCAAATTTTGCCGTCGAAACGCTCGCCTCGATTCAGCAGCATGTCGTCCAACCGGTTTCATCCGCGGCCGGCAACGCCGCGCCTCCTCCGCCCGCGTTTCTGCCGCCTTCGCGATTCGTCGCGCTGCTCTTCGACGACGCGCACCTCAATCTGCAGGATTTGATGCAGGCGCGGCTTGCCGCCATGCGCTATCTCAATGCATCGGTCGCGCCTACCGATCGCGTCGCGGTATTCACCACTTCCGGCCAGACCCAGATGGATTTCTCCGACGATCGCGCAAAGCTTCGAGATACGCTCGCCCATCTGCTGCCGCGCGACGTGACTGCCGGCCGGCCGAACAACGCAAACGAATGCCCGCCCATGGACTTTTACGAGGCCGATGCCATTCAGAACCATCATGACCCTCAATCTACCGCCGTGGCCGTCTCGGACGCGATGATCTGCCAGGCGACTCCCGCCGATGCCCAGGCCCAGGCCGCTAATGGCGGCCAGCCGACGGCAGGCGAAATCTCCCGCGCCCAATCAACCGTCGAAGCCGTTTCTCTGCGTATCGAAGAAGAGGGCGAGCAGCAGAACGAATTCGCTTTCCGCCGGTTGCGGGAAGTGATCCAGCGCATGTCGTCGCTTCCCGGACAGCGAAACATTGTCTTGATCTCGCCCGGCTTCATTTATCCGAATATGGACCGGGAGTTTTCCGAACTCGTCGATCGCGCCATTCGGTGGAGTGTGTTCATCAATACCCTCGACGCCCGCGGACTTTACACTCCCGAATTTGGCCCGGACATCAGCCAGAGCTACAACGATCCGAATCTCAATAACGCCGGTTTCCGGAGCTCCGTGCATCTCGCTGGCGAAGAGAGCCGCGTGTATTTCCTGCTTGACCTCGCTCGCGACACAGGCGGCTACTCCTTCCACGGCCGCAACGACCTCGATGAGGGATTGTCCCAGGTGGCCGCCGCGCCGGACACGTATTACTACCTCGCGTTCTCGCCTCAGAACTTGAAGTACGATGGCCGGCTGCATTCGTTGAAAGTCACGCTTGTATCCAAAGAGAAGTACACGATTCAGGCGCGCCAGGGTTACTACGCTCCGCTGCACGGCGACAATCCTGCTGACATCGCAAAACGCGATATCGAGGATGCTGTTTTCTCGCAGGAAGAGCAGCACGGATTGCCTGTCGATCTGCAGACGCAGTATTTCAAGACCGACGCGAGCAATGCCAAACTGGCTGTGCTCGCGCGCGTCGATCTCGCGCACATTCACTTCGTCAAGGCCGCCGGCCGCAACCAGGATGATCTGACCGTCGTCGCCGCGCTGTTTGATCGCAACGGCAACTTCATCACCGCGGAACAGCGCATCGTGCAAATGAAGCTGCGCGACGAAACGCTCGCGCGGCTCAGCCACTCCGGCGTGACGGTGCGTACGAATTTCGATGTGAAGCCGGGAGACTACGTCGTCCGCCTGGTCGTGCGGGACTCGACTGCGGCGCAAATCTCGGCTGAAAATGGTGTCGTAGAAATTCCCTATTAGGGCAGGTGCAACATGAAAATCGGCTGGCTGCAGTTCACCATCGCGATCGCCCTTGTCCTTTTCCCAACAGCTGTCGTTCCTCAGGAGCCTGCGCCGCCTGCTCCTGCGGCACAGCCGCTGGCCGCGGCGCCTCCCGTGCTTCGCTCCGAGTCGCGTGTCGTGCGAGTCGATGTGGTTGTCACAGATAAGAAGGGCAACTACGTTTCCGATCTCACCGCCAAGGATTTTCACGTCTTCGACAACGACCAGGAGCAGCCGATCATGAATTTCTCTTTCGGTGCATCCTCCGGCGCGCCCGCGAACGCCGACCGTCACTACATGGTCCTAATGTTTGACGACGCGACAATGGACTTTTCCGACCAGCCGCGCGCCCGGCAGGCAGCTCTGAAATTCATCGATGCGAATGCAGGGCCTGATCGCGTCATGGCGGTCGTCGATTTCACCGGAACGCTTCGCATCGTGCAAAACTTCACGGCTGACGCCGATCGCCTGAAAAAGGCCGCCGCGAACTACAAATCCTCCGCCGTTTCGCCAAACGAGACGGATGCTTCCGCGGTGAGCACGGTCCCGGGGCCCGCCGGCCCGTCCATCTTTCAAGCTCAAAACGATTTCAGCGTCTATACATTTCTGATGGCTGTGCGCAGTCTCGCACGGAATCTCGCGGCGGTGCCGGGCCGCAAGAGCGTCATTCTTTTCACCGATGGGTTTCCGACCACAGACGAAGAGCAGGTCGAGCTGACCGCAACGATCTCGGAGTGCAATCGAGACAACGTCGCCGTCTATCCCCTCGATGTCCGCGGCTTGATCGCGCCCGCGCCCGGTGCGCAGCTTTTTCCCGAGCGCAGAATGAATCAGGCGACTTCTTATGTCGCGGCGCGGCAGGCCTTGGCTGACGGCGCCGTCCGGCCGCACTTGGTTCTCACTGCGTATCCAGTCCCTGCCGCTGAGCCCGCACAGCACGGCGGAGGCGGAGGTGGAGGTGGACACGGCGGCGGGGGTGGAGGTGGATTCGGTGGAGGAGGCGGTGGCGGAGGGAGTGGTGGGAGCGGAGGCGGCCACGGTGGCGGAGGAACCGGTGGGGGCACGGGCGGCGGCAGCGGCTCGGGCGGATCTCACGGAGGAACCTCGGGTGGCTCATCAGGTGGCGGCGGAGTAGTTATGAATCCGGGCATGTACGGAATGTCGCCGTACGGCACCGTCCCGCCGCAGGCGATCGTGCCGCAGATTCCCGATGGAGGCGCGGCGAATCAAGGTGTCCTGTACGAACTCGCGACCGGCACTGGAGGATTCCCGATTTACAACACGAACGACCTTCTCGGCGGCCTCTCAAAAATCGCGCACGAGCAGGATGAATATTACCTGCTCGCCTACGCAGCCCCTGAAACACCCGATGGTGAGTGCCACGCGCTGAAAGTGAAGGTCGATCGCAAAGGCACCAATGTCCGCTCGCGTACGGGATACTGCAACGCCAGGCCGAAGGATTTCCTATTCGGCAAGCCGGTCGAGAAGGATCTCGAGGCACATGCGGCAGCCTCTGAACCGGGCAACGTAGGCGGGACACTCGAAGCTCCCTTTGTCTATACGTCGCCCAACCAGGCGCGCGTCCACGTCGCCATGCAATTCCCGCCTACTTCGGTCGAATTCTCGAAAGAGGAAGGCAAATACCACGCGGACATCAATGTTCTCGGCATCGCGTATCGTCCCGACGGCTCGGTCGGCGCTCGATTCAGCGATCAGGTGACGCTCGATTTCGAAAAAGATGCCTTGAAAAGTTTCAACGCGAAGCCGATGACATACCAGAATCAATTCGAGATCGCGCCGGGCACTTACCGCCTCGCCGTCGTCTTATCGGCAGGTGGGAAAAACTTCGGAAAATACGAAACGCCGCTCGCAATCGATCCATTCGATGGAAAAATGTTCACGCTGAGCGCTATCGCATTAAGTGACGATATCGAGCCCGCCCAGGGCTTCGGCAGCGCCCTCGAGGCCGACCTGCTCTCCGATCGCGCACCGCTGATCGTGCGGGACATGCAAGTGGTGCCTTCCGGCAGCAATCACTTCAAACGAAATGAAACCGTCGCGCTGTACGCTCAGATCTACAATCCGAACCTCGCGGGCCCGAATCCTCCGGCGGTCAAGCTGAGCTATCGGATTGTCGATTTGAAGACGGGACAGGCGGTCATCGGAGGAGACGACATCGATACGGCTCGGTTCGTCAACAAAGGCAGCCCCGTCCTGCCAATCGGGCTGAAGCTTCCGCTGGACCAGCTGTCTCCGGGGACGTACCGCCTGGATTTGCAGGCGACCGATGGCGTGGGAGCACGAACCTTAGTTCGCGGCGTACAATTTGACGCTGAGTAGGGCACCCGCTTTCGCTCCGCCCCTTGCCGCTCGCTCAAGGCTCGGCAATTCTTTCTCTAGACTCGTCCTCGCGCGGTCTCACGCGATAGATCTCGCAGGAGGAGGTGCCATGAAAATGCGAGTCACACTCGGCTTCGCCGCGGTCACGATATGGCTCTTGCTCGCGCCGTTAGGCGCGCGAAGCGAAACAAAGGAACTCAAGACTGGTGCGTTTCAGATCGTGCAGGAGGTCGTGCTGCCTGCGAGCCCCGAAGCAGTTTACGACGCCGCAACCGGCGATATCAGCGGCTGGTGGGACCATCACGTCTCCGACCATCCGAAAAAGCTCTACATCGAAGCCAAGCCCGGAGGCGGTTTTTGGGAGATCTTCGACGATTCCGGCGACGGCGTCCTCCACGCCACTGTCATATATGCCGAACGTGGCAAGCGCCTTCGCTTCACTGGGCCGCTGGGACTTTCTGGCCAGGCCGTCGACATGGTCACAACCTATGACTTCCTCCCCGATCCGGCCGGCACGAAGCTGCGAGTCACCTGCAACGTCTCGGGTCAGATCGACGAAGGCCTCGACAAGATCCTCGACTCGGTCTGGCATCATTTCATCGTCGAGCGCCTGAAGCCCTACATTGAATCCGGCGCATACAAAAAGAAGCCGCGCTAATCCGCGGCGATGTCCTAATTTCATCTTGAGGCGCACGACGATAGAGTACTTTAGGGGGTCGGACGTTCACGTCCGACAAGAATGATCGGCGCGAAGCGCCGAACCAATGCGCAGGTTCACCCGCAGCAAGTACTTGAGTGATAGGATATCTGCAACCCAACTGAAACTAGGACACCAGCTAGCGCGCCTTTCCGCTGCCGGTATTTTCCGGCCTTTGGTAGGATGTGTGCCCAAGTGTCTGCTCTCAAATCTCAAGTGATCTGAGGTAACCGAGCGTTGGCCAAGGCGCGTCCGTCGAAAGGCAGGAAAAAGCTGTCGAAAATTCCTGCCGCAAAAAAATCGGCAAGCAGGAAGCTGAAGATCGGCCTGCTCGGCTTCGGCACGGTCGGACGCTCGGTCGCGAAAATTCTCGCGCAGGACTCCGCGAGTCCCCTCCTTCTCACGCACATCTTCAATCGTAATATCGAGCGCAAGCGAATCGAGGGCCTGCCCGCGCACATTCACTGGACTTCGAAAGTCAACGAAGTGCTCTCTTCAGACGTCGATGTCATCGTGGAAGCCGTCGGGGGGCTCCAGCCGGCTGGTGAATGGGTGCGCAAGGCGCTGCGCTCGGGAAAATCGGTCGTCACGGCCAATAAGGTCCTGATCTCCGAGCACGGCCCCGAACTCGCCGACCTCGCGCGAAAAATGGGACGTCGCCTCGAATTCGGCGCATCCGTCGCCGGAGGTATCCCCGCGATCATCGGAATTCAGGAAGGCCTCGCCGGCGACCGTCTCTACCGCATCGCGGGAATCTTGAACGGCACCTGCAATTTCATCCTTACGAAAATGGAGTCGACCGGCACGACCTTCGACGCTGCGCTGAAAGAGGCGCAGGAGCGTGGCTACGCCGAAGCCGATCCGGCGGCCGATGTCGACGGGGTCGACGCACGCGCCAAGCTCGTCATCCTCACTCAAGCCGGCCTTCGCCTTCGCGTGCGCAGCGAGCAAATTCTCTGCCGTTCCATTTCGCTGATCGATGCAGTCGATTTCATGTACGCGAGCGAACTCAAATGCGCGATCCGCCAGATTTCCGTCGCGAAAAAAGAAGGGCTCCCAGGTCGACGGTTAGTCGAGCCTGGGAGATCAGACACCTCGCATGGAGTGCGGCTCGCCGCGGCCGTCCAGCCGGCCCTAGTGCCCGTCTCATCGCTCGTCGCACACGCGCAGGGGAATCAAAACATCGTCGTAGCCACCGGTGAGTACGCCGGCCGCATGATCTTTGCGGGCTATGGTGCGGGCGGCGATCCCACGGCCGTCGCGGTGATCTCCGATCTCTATTCGATCGCGCGCACCGCCGGCGCTCCGCCCGAGGCGCTTCCGGGCGCCCCGGAAGTGCCCGACTCGGTGACCGGGGATTTCACCGTGCCGCACTATCTGCGCTTCGTGGTGCGCGACCGCCCCGGCATCGTCGCCGCGCTGGCGACGATCCTCGCCAAATACGGCATCAGCATCGACGCGCTGCTTCAAAAGCCCGGCTTCCCGCATTCCGCGCTGTCGTTTGTGATGACGCTCGAGGCCTGCGACGGCGCCGTGCTCAACCGCGCTCTCGCCGAAATCGCGCCGCTCGATTTTCACGTCGAGCCGCCGCTCTGCCTCCCGATCTTCAACGACTGATTCCGCGATGTCTCCGCCCGAGATCGACGCGAAAGCTTTTCACGCATTCGAGCGCGAAGGCTGGGAGCGCGCGCCCGACGCCTACCATCGCTACTTCGGCGCCCTCACCGCGCAAACGATCGAGCCGCTTTTGGATGCAGTCGCCAACACGCCCGGCGCAAGCCTGCTCGACATCGCAAGTGGCCCCGGGTACGTCGCTGCGGCGGCAACGCATCGCGGCTGGTCGCCCATCGGCGTCGATTTCTCCGAATCCATGGTCGCGCTCGCGCGAAAGCTGCATCCGGGCATTGATTTCCGCTGCGGCGATGCCGAAGCGCTCCCGTTCGCCGACGCGCAGTTCGATCGCGCCGTGATGAATTTCGGGATTCTTCATCTCGGGCAGCCCGACGCGGCCATTCGCGAAGCATTTCGCGTTCTGCGCAGCGGAGGCCGCTTCGCTTTCACCGCCTGGGCCAAGCCCGAAGAAGCTGTCGGCTTTCGCATCGCGCTCCGCGCCGTCGAGGAATTTGGCGATCCCAACGTTCCTCTCCCGCCCGGCCCGCCATTTTTTCGCTTCAGCGACCGCGCCGAGTGCCGCCGCGCGCTCGAAAGCTCGGGATTTGCGGACGTCGTTATTTTGCAGCTTCCGCTCGTCTGGCGTCTCGCATTGCCCGACGAAGTTTTCGATGCTTTCTTCAACGGCTCAGCGCGTACCGGCGGCCTGCTCCGCGCCCAAACCCCCGCAGCGCTGGCGAAAGTGCGCGAGGCAATCCTGAAAAACGCCGCCGCATTCACGCGCGGCGATCATCTCGAAATCCCGATGCCCGCCCTCGTCGTCTCGGCGCGCAAGCCCTAGTCGCGTGCGGCTCGAAAGACTTGAATGTAGCGCCGCGGCCTTTAGCGCGGCAGCTTTTGCATTTGGTGGAAGGGCGGGGGGGTTAGCCCCTCCAAAAAAGAGCGCCGCAGGCGCTCGCTTGCTTAGGGGGTCGGAGCTTTAGCTCCGACAAGAAAACTGGCGCGAAGCTCGCCCGCCGACGAGGCAGGCGCCATGCCTATGCGCTGCCTCATCCGCAGCAAGTAGTCGAATCTGAGGCCCGCCGCATTCCGCCTGGTTTGACCGGCCTCTTCGCGCCGCCTAGAATCGAAACCCGGGGCGGGAAAAGAGGCGATCATATGAGTGCGACGCAATCCGAAAAAGCGAAAAAATTCCGCGCGCTGCACAAGCTGCCCTTGACTCTCGGCGCGCCCATCGCTCACGCCGGCCCGGGCCTGTCCGCCGTGGCGGGCGCGTTCATCTTCCCCAATCCCTGGGACGCAGGCAGCGCGCGCATTCTTGCGGGCCTCGGCTTCGAAGCTCTCGCAACGACGAGCGCCGGTCTCGCCTTCTCTCTCGGCTGCCGCGACGGCATGGTCTCGCGCGACGAAGTTCTCGCCCACTGCCGCGCGATCGTTGCCCCAACCGATTTGCCCGTCGCCGCCGATCTTGAAAACTGTTTCGGCGACGATCCCAGAACCGTCGCGGAGACGATTCGCCTCGCCGCCGCCACCGGAATCGTCGGCGGTTCTGTCGAGGACGCTAGCGGCGACGACCGCCGTCCGATCTACGATCACAATCACGCCGTCGAGCGCGTCGCCGCGGCCGTCGAAGCCGCGCGGGTGCTGCCGTTTCCCTTCACTCTCACCGCTCGCGCCGAAAATTTTCTTCACGGCCGCCCCGATCTCGACGACACGATCCGCCGCCTCCAGGCTTTTGCCGCTGCGGGCGCCGAAGTTCTCTACGCGCCCGGCCTTCCGAGCCTTGAAGCGATCAAGACGGTGTGCGCTGCCGTCGCGCCGCGTCCCGTGAACGCGCTCGCTGGTATCAAGGGTCTCGCGTTTTCAGTCGAGCAGCTCGCCGCCGCGGGCGTTCGCCGCATCAGCCTTGGCGGCGCACTCACCCGCCTCGCCTATGGCGCGTTGATCGCCGCGGGGCGGGAGATGTGCGACCGCGGCACGTTCTCGTTCGTCGACGGCGCCGCGCCCACCGCGCAAGTCGCTGGCTTCATGCTCGCTCCTCAAGATCGCGCCGGCATCGCCTAATGGTGGTGCGCCTTGCCAGGGGCGTAGCAGTGCTACGCCCGGCAGAAATCCTTGGCTACCTTCTGCCCATTCGCCGCGCATCGTCGTTCGAGCCGTCTTTCGTAGCGCCGGCGTCTCGCCGGCGATTTTCATTTTTCGGTGTAAGCCTGTTGGACCCGGTTCACCTCGACCCAAAGAGGCGCGGGCCCGGGCGTTACTTACCCTGAGCGCAGCCGAAGCGCCCCGCATAACGGTGGAAGCGCAGGGCTTCAGCCCTGCGACAAGCCGCCCCCGTCCGGGGTCTTAACCTCGGAAATGCGAGTCACGCGTGTGGTCTCTTGATTGACACCCTTCCATCGAGGCAGTATCTTTCCGCCGCTCCGAAATCATCTCCGGCGGTCGCATCCTCGTCGGCGAAAGGCAAAACCAATGAAACGCTACGTTTGGATGATTCTGATCTGCACGGCAGCGCCGCTTGCGGCTCGCGCTCAGGCCCCCGTGGCCAACCCCGTCGCTGCGGGCGTGCAGGAGCTGTTCAACCGGCAGTCCAAATTCATCATCGCCGCCGCCGACGAGATGCCAGCCGACAAATTCGGCTATCACCCCACGCCGGAACAGTGGACATTCGGGAAAATTGTCTCGCACGTTACGCAGGCAAATTTCTACGTCTGCTCCATGATCTCGGACACTCCGATGCCCACCGACGTCAAGGTCACCGAGACCGATCCCAAGGAAAAGCTGCAACCGGCGCTTCAAGCTTCGTTCGATTTCTGCTCCAAGGCGGTCAACGGACTGCAGGATTCGAAACTGGGCGATACCATCACGTTCTTCGGCGGTCGCAAGACCCCGCGCGCTCGTGCCGTCTTGGAGGAGGTCGCTGACTTGGCCGATCACTACTCGCAGATGGCGAGTTATCTGCGGCTCAATGGCCTGCTGCCGCCCTCCGCCCAACCGCGAAAATAGCGCGATAGAAGTGCTGCGCGTCCTCGTTCCCCTAGGGTGGAAGCGCGGGGCTTGGGCCCCGCGACACTAGGTGCGCCCTTGAGAGCTGTCATCCCGAACCCAGCCCCGACGCTTTCGGTCGGGAACGGCGGTGAGGGATCTGCTTTTGGTTCCTGTTGAGACCCACAACGAGGGCCGCGAATAGTCCACAGACTTTCGCGCTTGCAACACCCCTGACGCCTGCTAGCCTATGGTCGCGCCGACTCGCCGCGCCGTAGCCCTTTGGGCGGAGGCCGGGAGCCCGCAGGGCGAAGGCAGGACGATCGCGAAGATATGCTGTGGACTGAAAAATTCGAAAATGGCGGACGGTCCCGAAGTGGCGGGCCGAGCCGTTCGGTACGAGCAAACATTCGTGGTCGCCTCCGGTCGCGCGCGAGCGCGCCGTGTGCATTGCCCCGTCGAATCTCAACTGCGAATCCTGGAAACCCTCCGCTCCCACGGTTTTCTAATCGCCAAATTCTGCAAGTAGAAACCGGCCTAACTTATAGAAAACAAACGGTCGCGTGTCGTTCTAATCGCCAAAGATTCGGGGTTGGGCGTTTGACCGTTTTTTTCGCGCCGCCTACAATGAATCGTCATCCTCGTCAGGGCACGGCTTTAGCCGTGCCAAAAACGCAAAACTTTTCAGGGGTTTCAACCCCTGAGGTCGACGCCAAACCAGAATGTTTGAAACCCTAACCGACCGACTTCAGCGCGCGTTCAAGAACCTGCGCGGCCAGGGCAAGCTCACTGAAGAGCACCTCGACGGCGCGCTCGGCGAAATCCGCGAGGCGCTGCTCGAAGGCGACGTCAATCTCGGCGTCGCGGACGAATTCATCGCGCACATCCGCGCCAAAGCGCTCGGCTCGGAAGTTTTGCTGCAGCTTTCGCCCGATCAGCAAGTGGTCAAGATCGTGCGCGACGAGCTCGCCGATCTGCTCGGGCGCGAGGCGCGTCCGCAATTTGCGTCGCGGCCGCCGTCGGTCTGGCTGATCGTCGGTCTGCAAGGCTCCGGCAAAACCACCTCCACCGGCAAGCTCGCGAAATGGCTCGGCGAGCACGGGCATCGCCCGATCGTCGTTTCAACCGACGTCTACCGCCCCGCGGCCCGCGAACAGCTTGCGCAGGTCGCGAAAGCGGTCAGCATTCCGATTTGGCCCGGCGCGGGCACGGACAAGCCGCTCGAAATCGTCCGCGGCGCGACGCGCGAAGCAAAGCTCTCCGCATACGATGTGATTCTGGTCGATACCGCCGGCCGCTTGCACATCGACGACGAGCTGATGACCGAGTTGCAAATGCTCAAGCGCGAACTCAATCCCGCGGAAATTCTGTTCGTCGCCGACGCGATGATCGGACAGGACGCGGTGCGCTCGGCGGGCGAATTTCACAAGCGCCTCGGCGTCACCGGCATCCTCCTGACGAAAATGGATGGCGACGCGCGCGGCGGCGCGGCGCTTTCGATTCGCAAAGTCACCGGCGCGCCGGTGAAGTTCGTCGGCGTCGGCGAAAAATACGACGCGCTCGAGCCGTTCGTTCCCGACCGCATCGTTGGAAGAATTCTCGGCATGGGCGACGTCCTCGGTTTAATTGAAAAGGCGCAGAAAACCGTCGACGAGAAAAAGGCGCGCGAGCTCGAGCGCAAGCTCCGCGAAAACGATTTCACGCTCGCCGATTTCCGCGATCAGCTCCAGCAGGTCCGCAAGATGGGTTCGATGGAGCAGATCATGGGCATGCTCCCGAAGGTCGGCCCCTTCGCGAATATTCCCAAAGACGCGCAGATCGACGAAGGCCAGCTCAAGCGCACCGAAGCGATCATCAACTCGATGACCGCCGCTGAGCGCGCCAACGACAACATCATCGACGGCAAGCGCCGCAAACGCATCGCGCGCGGCAGCGGGACGTCCGTGCAGGAAGTCAATCAGGTGCTCAAGCAGTACGCCGACATGCGGCGCATGATGAAGCAGTACGGCAGCATGGCCAAAATGAAGATGCGCGGCCTCGGCAAATTCGCCGGATTAAGTGACGATCCGAGCAGGATCGTCATCCTGAGCGAAGTGGCCGGAGGCAGTTCTTCGTCCCAGATTTTCGGGACGTCCGGCCACGAAGTCGAAGGATCTCTCTTCGACTGCGCAGCAAAGGAACGACAAGAAATGCCGATTGTGATGGACAACACGTTGAATCAGATTCGCTCGACGGCAGCGACGGGCGGCGACCGCGCCGAGAGCGCGAAGCGGCTCGCCGAGATGATTCGGAAACTCGGCGACTATCATTGGGTCGGCATTTACGACGTGGGCACGGAAAACGTATCGATCATCGCGTGGAGCGGCCCGGGCGCGCCCGAGCATCCGATGTTCCCGATCGACAAAGGCCTGACCGGCGCGGCGATTCGCGAAAAGCGCACAGTCATTGTGGGCGACGTTCGCAACGATCCGCGCTACCTCACCGCAATTGGCAGCACGCTATCGGAAATCATCGTGCCGGTTTTCGCGCCGGGCGAACAGCGCGTGATCGGAACAGTCGATGTCGATAGTGAACACGCCAACGCGTTCTCCGCGCGCGATCAGCAACTGATCGAGCAGTGCGCACAAGCCGCGCTCCCGCTCTGGCTGTTGAGATGAGGTGGACCTCATGAACCAGAGTCCTGACAAGATTTGCGAAAAAGCGGGCAAGGTGAAGCTCACGGTTAAGCGACTGCCGAGAGATCGGTCCTGCGTTCTCATCGAGGGAGATGAGACTGCTTTCAAATTCCTGAGCGATCTGTTTCGCGCGCACGCACGAACCAAGGATTGTGGATTCCAGATGGCGCCAAATGGCGCGGGGAGCGCGCTCTTCACCAAGGGGTCGGAACTTGGGCTCTACTTGCACCGTTTGCCGTGCACGAGCCGAAAGAGACATTCAGTTCCGTCGAGATACCGATTGGTGAATAGCGCTGCGTCCGCTATACTGGATCGATTGAAATGAGGAGGAATTGCGAGTGTTAACGATACGCCTTGCCAGAATCGGCAAGAAGAAGCACCCGTTTTACCGCGTCGTGGTGACGGAGAAGACCCGCCCGCGCAACGGCCGTTTCGTCGAGATTGTGGGCACTTACGACCCGCAGAAGAAGCCCGCGGCTGTGGAATTGAACAACGAGCGCGTGCAATATTGGATCGGCAAAGGCGCGCAACCGAGCGACACAGTCCGCAGCCTGATACGCAACCCCAAACCTGCCTAGCGCGTCCTACATCTCGGAGCCCTGTTCATGACTCAAGTTCACGCTCAGGTGAGTGTGTCGGCTGAGCATGGCGGACCGTGGGGGACATGCGATGAAGGACCTAGTGGAGGCGATTGCGAAGGCTCTCGTTGATCATCCGGACCAAGTGCAGGTCAATGCAGTCGATGGCGAGCAGGTAACGGTTCTGGAGTTGAGGGTTCATCCGGAAGACCTCGGCAAAGTGATCGGCCGGCAGGGGCGCACGGCGAAATCGATCCGAACGCTGCTGGGGGCCGCGGGAATGAAACTCAAAAAACGCTTCACGCTGGAAATCCTCGAATAAGTGGCAACCGAAGAGCCGGTCGGCGTCACGGTCGCGCGCATTCTGCGCCCGCACGGGCGGCGCGGCGAAGTGGCCGCCGAAATCCTCACCGATTTTCCCGAAAGACTCAAGACGCTTGCGTCCGCGGCGCTTTGGAACGGGCGCACCGCTCCCAAGCGCGTCGCGGTGCGTTCGTGCTGGCTCACCCCGCCACGGCGGGCAGGCCAGAACCGCGGCGGCCAGGCGATCTTTCATTTCGAAGGCTCGGATTCGATTTCAGACGCCGAGAAGCTGGTCGGACTTCAAGTGCAGATCCCGCTTTCCGACCGCGTGAAGCTTCCGGCTGGGAGCCATTTCGTCACGGACTTGATTGGCTGCGAAGTGCGCGAAAAGAGCGGCCCGCCTGCCGGCGGGGCAGGCGCGAAGATCGGCGAAGTGCGCGATGTGCAGTTCACGGGTGAGGACGTCGCCGGCACACCGATTCTGGTTGTGGACGCGCCACGCGGCGAAGTTCTCATCCCGCTCGCCGAAGAGATTTGCGTCCGCGTCGATACTGTCGCACGCGTGATTGAAGTTGCCCTGCCTGAAGGCCTGCTCGATTTGAACCACGATTCCTAAGCACTTGCCATTGGCGTAGACTGGCGCAAGTCGAACCAGATATTTCCTGAGGCTCGCATGTCCGAGGCTGCCGGAGACGAATCCCTGCTTCTAATCTTGCTCAAACTTGCCGTGTTCACCCTGCTCGTGCCAGGCACGGTGACCGTGTGGCTGCCTCTTTTCGCGCTTTTTCCGGAAGTCAGGCATCGCCCTATCGATTGGAGCTTGGCGACGGCTGCGGCGATCGCACTGATCGCGATTGGAACAGCTGGATATTTGTGGTGCGCGCTGGATTTCGCAGTTCTCGGCCGCGGAACGCCCGCGCCTATCGACATGCCGAAGCGTCTCGTTGTGCGAGGTCCTTACAAGTACTCTCGAAATCCGATGTACATCAGCGTCTTGACAGCGCTAATGGGAGAGGCGGCGCTATTCCGGTCCGTCGTGCTCGTTGAATACGCCGTCGGCGTCGCGATTTGCTTTCACCTGTTCGTGTTGATACAGGAAGAGCCGACCTTGCGCAGGAAAATGGGAGACTCGTACGCAAGGTACTGCGAAGAAGTCCCTCGATGGTTTCCGCGAATCGCACCGGGGCGGCGAAAACATGCGGTTTGACTTGATCACGATTTTTCCGGAGTTTTTTGCGGGGCCGCTCGACTACGGGATCGTGCGCCGTGCGCGCGAGGCACGCTTGATCGAGACGCACGTCCACGATCTGCGCAATTTCACCCACGACCGGCACCGCACCGTGGACGACCGTCCCTTTGGCGGCGGCGCGGGAATGGTGATGAAGCCTGAGCCAATCTTCGAGGCGGTGGAGTCGCTGGTCGGCGCGCGTCCGGAAAAGCTGCCGGGGACAGCGATTGTGCTGCTGTCGGCGGCCGGAAAGATGTTTCGACAGAAAATCGCGCGGCAGTTCGCTCAGCTCGAGCGGATTGTGCTGATTTGCGGCCGCTACGAGGGAGTCGACGAGCGCGTGGCGCAGCACCTCGCTACCGACGAGATTTCAGTCGGCGATTTCGTGCTCTCGGGCGGCGAATTGCCCGCGGCGATGATCCTCGATGCAGTGACGCGGCTGATTCCCGGCGCGCTGGGCAACGAGGCTTCCGCAGTGGATGAGTCGTTCAGCGAGATGGTGCAAGCGGGAATTGGCAGGTCGCTCGCCAAGGTAGAAGCACCGCACGGGATTCTTGATTATCCGCACTACACGCGGCCGCAATCGTTTCGCGGCTGGGACGTTCCCGAAGTACTCGTCAGCGGAAACCACGAGGAGATTCGCCGCTGGCGGCGCGAAAAAGCGCTCGAAAAAACCCGGCGTAGCCGGCCTGATCTGCTCGCTGGCACGAGTTGAACAACGGATCGCGATTCCCCGCTTCTCTACGGTTCGACAATCTTCCAGTAGGAATCCTTGCGGATGACCTTGCCATCACGGAATTCCAAAAGGTCGCATCCACGGACTCGAATCTTCTTGCCATCCTTCGTTGTTCCCGTCAGTGTCCATTGCGAAACTGCGTGGTCGCCGAAAACCCAGTGCTCGTCGTCAGAATAATGAACATCGGGCAAACCTTCGAAGCGAGTAGCGAGGCCTTTGCGAACTTCGGCCTTGCCGACGTAACGTGTGCCCCAGGGATCACGCCCGCGAGGCATCTCGAGCACACAATCGTCCGCAAAAAAACTCATCACGCGATCCAAATCATGGCTGTTGAAGGCCGCTACCACCTGACGAAGCATCTCGACAGTCACGGTTTGGGCGGATAGGTTGGGCGCAGCGGCGAGCATAAGGAATACACCGAAAAGGACCGCAAGTTTTCCGATCAGCGACCATGAACTCATGGGTCACCTCCCCTTCGGTCGGGAATCTTACACCAATCGGAAATTCGCGGCCGAGGTCGCAGTCGCATCGGGATGATCGGGAGAGTTTCCGGCAACGCAGCAATCCAGCCGCGGTGAAATCTCTCCATTGACTCGTAGCCTCCATCTCAGCTAAAAGTTGTGGCCTCTCAGGATCATTGATCGACGGGTGGCGTTCAGGCGGTCCGGTGGGATCTCCAACAGGGGGGATTAAATTGAACAGGAAAATTTGGATCGTCACACGTTCGTGTGCGATTGCGACGATGTTCGCGGCGCTGCTCTCGGCCACTGCGCCGCGCTCGGTGGCGCAAGCCGCGAAAGCGGCCGCCAGGCCCGCCTGCGATCGCGCGTGCCTCGAAGGAATCGCGAGCAAGTATTTCGACGCCATGGTGGCGCACGATCCGTCGAAGGCGCCGCTCGCGGCGGACGTGAAGTACGCGCAGGACAACGTCCCGCTCAAGATCGGGCAAGCACTGTGGGCCTCCGCGAGCGCGCGCGGTAAATACATCCACTATTTCGCCGATCCCGAGCAGGGCGACATCGGCTTCATTGGCGTCGTTTACGAAAACGGCGTGGGCGCGATTCTGATCGTGCGGCTGAAGGTGAAGGACAGCCAGATTACCGAGGCCGAGCAGTTCGTGGCGCACGATCCGTTCGGCGCGTCCAACTACGAGAAAATGGGCGCGCCCGATCCGCTCTGGCTGCAGCCGGTCCCGGAAGATCAGCGCGAATCGCGCGCGGCGCTCGACCAGGCCGCATGGATGTATTACGAAGGTTTGCAGCTCAACGACGGCGAGGGCATCTACGCGTTTACTCCGGATTGCAATCGCATCGAAGACGCCACGCGGACGACCAATCAGCCGCGGCCGCAGAACTACGGCCATTCAGATCTGGACATCAGCGATTTCACCACGATGAATTGCACCGACCAGTACAAGCTGGGCTTTCTGGGCTTCACGACGGGCTGCCGGCACCGGCGGTTTCTCGTAACGGATATGGAGCGCGGCGCAGTGCTCGCCAACGCCTTCCTCGATTTCGACGGCACGATCACCGAAGCGCATCTCACCGACGGCCGCGTCTGGAAAGTGCCGCCATATTTCATGACGCCACGCACGAACCAGTCGAACGAGGCTTATCGGATCGAAAAAGGAAGCATCCGGCTGATCGAAATGACCATGTACGAGATACCGTTCAATATGGAACCGGCGTTCAAATAGAGACCAGGACACGACCATGATCAAAACGCTGTTTCGCGTTTCAATCGTTGCGCTGATGTTTGCTGCGGCGTGCGCCGTGGCCTCACCTGCGACGGCTGCGCCGGACGAAGGAAAAAATCTGGTGCGCGTACCGCTGCCGGAAACGCCAAGCTCACCGGGGCCGTGCAATCGCGATTGCCTGTACGTGTTCGTCGACAAATTCTTCGACGCGATGCTTTCGCGCTGCACGTGCAATCTGCCGATGTCGCCAGACGTGAAGTACACGGAAAATGAACTCGCGGTGAAACCGGGCGAGGGCATGTGGAAGACGTTCTCGGGGCGCGGCACCTACCGCGTCTATCTCGCCGATCCGGCCAATGGCGAGGCCGGCTACTATGGCGAAATCACCGAAGATGCGGGCCTGCTGCAAGGCGTGATCGCGCTGCGATTAAAGGTAAAGGATCACCGCATCACGGAGATCGAAACGATCACCGTGCGCGAGCAGAAGCGGCCAAAGGGCGGCCTAGGCTTGAACACGGCCGGGATCATGACGCCCCGGATGCTCGACGAGCTCGATCCCAAGGGTTTCATTTCACCGAGTGCAGAGCTGCTTGAGCCGCTCGCCGCTTCGGAAACGCGCGAGCAACTGGCAACCGCGACGAAGGCGTATTTCGAAGCGTTTTCGCAGAGCAAAGGATCGCTCGCGCCGTTCGATGCGCGGTGCTCGCGGCGGGAGAATGGCTTCGCGGCGACGAACAATCCCGGCGGCCCAGTGCCGGACAAAGCGCAGCCCGCGTTTCATCTGTTCAGCGAAAGCTGCGAGGGGGAAATCGACCGTGGATTCTTCAGCACGCTATCGAAAGTGCGCGACGCGGGGCCGCTTGTTGTCGACGAGAAGCAGGGGCTCGTGCTGAATCTGGCGTTCTTCGACAACGAGGGCAATGTGAAGTCGGTCGCGGTTGCTGGAGTGGGCACGGTCGCCGTCCCGAATGAATTTCTGCGCCCAATCACGTTCATGGCTCCGCAGCTCTTCAAGATTGAGGGCGGCAAGATCCGCGAAATCGAAGGGGTCTCCTGGGCGGTGCCTTTCGGTATGGGGCAGGCCACGTGGGAGAAGTGACCAACGAGAAACCCGCGGAATCAGCGTGTGACGTGCGTCACAGGACCTAGTGACGCAAATCACTGAAGCCAACTGGGCCCAGCCTTACAAAGAACGCAGAGAAGGATAAGCACGGGACGCGGAAGGAGCTCGCCAAGAAAGAACAAACGGCCGGCTCTACCTCGAGAATCAGAGCGAGGCTCGACGCGGACGAGGCAATCCTTCTTGAGCGAAACAGCGGCGGGGCTCCAAGTACACGTCAAGCGCCTGCGGTTTCGACGCACCGGCCTTTCCGGCCGGGAAATGCTTTCGGTCTCGCCGCTGCCTCCTAAATCAGCAGTAAAGGAGGGGGTCATGAGAAAGTTCTACGGCGAGTTGCTCGGTTTCCGTCGTGAATTCGATGAGATGTTCAATCGGATTCTGGCCGGCAGGCCGATGGCAGAGTGGCCCGAGCTGCCGGTCTTCAGTAAAGAATTCAGCTTCACGCCAGCGGTGGAATCCTACGTCGACAAGGGAACGAAGACGTTCGTCTGCCGCGTGACACTGCCAGGCGTTGAGCCGAAGGACTTCGAGGTGCGCACACAAGGCAACCTGCTCACGATTCGCGGCGAGCGGAAGTTCACTCGCAGCGTGAAGGAAGTGGAGTTTATGGAGCAGGAGGTTGCGTACGGGAAGTTCGAGAGGACAATGACGCTTCCCGAGGGAGTGGTTCCCGAGAAGCTGACCGCCGACTACGTCAACGGCGTGCTCGAAATCAAGGCGCCAATGGTCGCGGCCGCCTTGCCGCGAAAGATCGATATCCAGACGACCGCACCGGCGGTGAAACAGGTTGCCGCGTAAGCCAGAAACAAGCGGGAAGCAGCGACGGCCCGGGACGTAACGTTCCGGGCCGTTTCGTTTTGCTGACGTACTCGGAAATCACTTTCGTGTAGGCAGAGCGGGGGGATTTCGCTATAATTGGCGTTTATGCGTTGGGGGCTGGCCCCACCTGAGCGGGTCTACCGCCCCAGCAGGCAAGAGCAGCCTGCCGGGGACCCCGGGGCTACCTGGAAAAAGAGCCATGAAACCGATCGTCGCAAAGGTGCAGGAGTCACAGCTACGTAAGGACCTTCCGGAATTTCGTCCCGGGGATACGGTGCGCGTCCACGTGCGCTTGAAGGAAGGCGAGGGCGAAAAGGAGCGCATCCAGCCGTTTGAGGGCGTGGTGATGGCCCGCCGTGGCGAACTGTTGGGCGAGAGCTTTACGGTCCGGCGCGTGAGCTTCGGCATCGGGGTAGAGCGCATCTTTCCTGTAAATTCGCCGATGATTAGCTCGATCGAAGTGGTGCGGCAAGGCCGCGTCCGGCGCGCGAAGCTGAACTACCTGCGAGGACGCAAGGGCAAGGCCGCGCGTATCAAGCGCGCGGAAGCGGCGGAAACAGCGCCGGTCGCTGCCGGCGCAGCTGCAGGCGCCGCAAAAGAATAACATCGCGGCAACTGAAATTTGGCCCGCTCCGGAAAGTCCGGAGCGGGCTTTCTTATTTTCTGTGGCTGTCACAATCGGCAGACAGAGCGTGTGTTAGAATCGCGGGCCGATGGGACGGCTCTGCTCCGCGAGGTACGAGCGCGACGCGCGCCAGCACGGTTGGCAGCGCATTGCTGGACTCGACGAAGCGGGACGCGGCGCATTGTTCGGTCCGGTGGTCGCCGGAGCCGTGGTGTTGAACCCACGGCGGCGAATCGTCGGATTGGACGATTCGAAGAAGCTGACGCCGGAGCGGCGGAGCGAACTCGCCGAGCGCATACGCGAACACGCGCTGGCGTGGGCCGTCGCCGAAATCGACGCAAGCCGCATCGACGCCTGGAACATCTACCAGGCGAGCCGGCAGGCGATGGTCGCAGCGCTCTCGCATATTCATCCGCTGCCCGATTTTCTGCTGCTTGATGCGATCGAGCTCGACCTGCCGATCGAACAGAAAGCGCTGATCCACGGCGATGCGCGGTCGGTTTCGATCGCGGCCGCGTCGATTCTGGCGAAGGTCGAGCGCGACCGGCGGATGGAAGACTTCGACCAGCTTTATCCCCTCTATGGGCTGGCGCGGAACAAGGGATACGGCACGCCGGACCATCTTGAGGCGCTGCGGAGATACGGGCCGTCGCCGCTGCACCGGTTCTCCTACGCGCCGGTGCGCGAGGCGCTGTGCTGGGCGAGCGGCGCGCAGCAGACTGCGCTGCCGCTCGATGGCGCGTCCAACATGCTCAATATCTAGGCGCAAAAGGAGATCACATGATCAAGGTCAGCGTGTTCTACCCAAACAAAGAGGGCGCGAGATTCGACATGAAGTACTACCTCGAAAAGCACATGCCGATGGTGCGCCAGAAGATGGCGGGCGCCATGAGGGGCATGGGAGTCGAGCAAGGGATTGCGGGAGGGGCTCCCGGCGCGCCTCTGACCTACCGCGTGATCGCCCACATGACATTTGATTCGGTCGAGGCGTTCCAGTCGGCATTCGGGCCGCAGGCCGAATCGATCATGGCAGATGTCCCGAACTATACGGACCTTCAACCCATCGTTCAGATCAGCGAAGTGAAGCTTTAGGTTCGGCCTGGCCGACCCCCTCGGACCGGGACGTTGGGGCTGGGTAAGCCGCGCGGTCCGGCCCTGTTATCCCGTTCGGCACCAGCCTGCTGGCGGTTCATAGACCCCCCTTTTGGCCGCATGCTACGCTTCGAAATCGAGTCGCGGGTGTGGTCTGTGTGCGCTGCCCGACGCAGCTGCGCCGGATCGCTCGACAACATTCATGGCCTTCAACAAGAGCAAAGCGCTCGAGAGCGCTCTGAAATACCTCAATCAGGGCAAGGTGGCCCAGGCCATCGGCGAATACCAGCAGATCCTGAGGCACGATCCCAAAGATCAAGCGACGCTCATGACCGTGGGCGACCTCTTCGCCCGCCAGGGAGACATGTCGCAGGCGGTCGAATACTTCGAGCGGCTCGCGCAGGTTTATCTCAGCGACGGATTCAACAGCAAGGCCATCGCAATCTACAAGAAGATTGCCAAGCTCGCTCCGGCGGAGCTTGCGCCGTTGGAACGGCTGGCGGATTTGTACGTCCAGCAAGGCGTGCTGAGCGAAGCGAGGCCTCTCTTCTTGCAGATCGCCGAAGCCCACCTGAAAGTCAACCACGCGCCGAAGGCCGTCGAGGTGCTGCAGCGGCTGCTCGACGTTGAGCCGGAAAATCCGCGCGTGCAGATGCGGCTGGCGGAGCTCTACAACGTGATGGGCCAGAAGAAGGAAGCGGCCCAGACCTACTTCAATTACGCGCAGCGCCTCTACGAGCGCGGCGAGACCGACGAAGCGGAAAAGCTGATCGAGCGCGGGCTCTCTCTCGAACCTACCAACGCGGCCGCGACGCTGTTGAAGGCCAAGATCCTCTCCGGAGCCCGCAAGAAAGATCAGGCGATCGCGATCCTCGGGGGCCATCCCGAAGCGGATGCCGGCGGGGAAGTTACGACGTTGCTTGTGGACATGGAGATCGAAGCGGGCGAGTTCGCAAAGGCCGCGGATCGAGGACGCAAGCAGCTGCTGCGTGGCAGTTCGCACTACGGGCAGTTGGTGAAGGTTGCGGAATCGATGATGCAGGCGGGCCGGGCGAAGGAGGCTCTGCCGCTGGTAAACGAGCTGCGCGAGCCGCTGATCGAGGCGAGCGAGCACGACAAATTCGTGAAGCTGCTGAACGCCATCATCGAAAAGCTGCCCAATGAAACCGAGCCGCTCGAAACACTCGCCGATTTCTCGCGGCATACGAGCGATCCGTTCCAGCTCAGCAGCGCGTTGAGCAAACTCGTCGATCTCTACGCCGACCACGGCGACTTTGCGCTCGCCGAAGAACGGTTGCGCGAGCTGATCGACAAGAACAAGGGTGACGAGCGCCTGATTGCGCGGCTGGATCAACTGAACGCCCGCAGAGAGGGCAAGGCTGCCGCGCCCCCGAAGGCCGAGGCGCCTCCCGAGATCGAACCGGTCGTAGTCTTAGAACAATCCCCGGCAGCAGCAGCGTTGGCGGAAGAAGCTGTCTCGGCGCAGGCTGCAAGTGCAGATGAATCGCTCGACGAGGAAACGCAGCGCTATGTCGCGCAAGCCTTGACGGACGTGGACCTGTTCTCGAGCTACGGCTTGACGCAGAAGGCCACGCAGCTGCTCGAAAACGTGCTGCAGCGCGCGCCCCGGCACACGCCCACACTCGAACGACTTCTCGACCTGTATCTCGGCGCGGGCAATGAGCGCCGCACAGCGGAACTGGCGTCGCAGCTCGAACAGATTCACCGCGAGCGCGGCGACAGCGTCAACGTCGAGCGATTTGCCGAACTTCGCAAGAGATTTCAGAAGGTCGCGGGATTGTCGGAGGACGAGCTACCAGCCGCACCGGCCGCGCAGCCTCCTGCGCCAGCAGAACCCCCCGCGCCCGTCGAGGTCGCATCGGCAGCGCAAGTGGTGAAAGCTCCAGTTGCGCCAGCCCAGGCTGCTGGCCCGGCTGAATTTGAGATTCCATTGACGCCGCTCGAGTCGCCGGTTGCAGAGGCCGCCCCGACAGCTACCGCCCCGCCTGCGAAGCCCGCAACACCCGCTGAGCCTCAGGCCGCTACGACGGAAGTGGACCTTTCGGATGAATGGGAAGCAATGGTGCAGGAGGTCGGAGACTCCGCTCCCGCGGCCGCACCCGAAGCCGCGATACCGGAAGCCGTTCCTGTGGAAGCAGCGGCCCAGGAGGAGCCCGCGCCCGCTGCTAAGCCAGAGACGATCGAAATTCCGGCGGCTGAGTCCGTGGCGGAACAAGCTCCGCCCCCGACCTTCGAATTCGACGAAGAACGGGCCAAGGAGGCACCTGCTGCCGAACCGGCCGCGACCGAAGAGCCTGAATTTGAGCTCGAGCTGGCTCCCGAGCCCACAACCGCGCAGGGCAAAGCCGGACCCGCTACCACCGAGGACTTCTTAAGCGAGCTGGCCGCCGAAATTGAAGACATGGAGGCGCCGGCCGCGCCGAAGGCCTCCGCGGCTGCGCCGGCAAAGCCAAACGTTCCAGCCCCGGCTGCCAAGGCGGCGCCACCGGCGGCTGCTCCGGCTGCGCCAGAGCCCGCACCCGAAATCACGGCGGGCAGTCTGAACGAACTCGCGGAGGTCTTCCAAGAATTCCGCACCGAATTGGGCGAGATGGGCGAGGACGAAGAAGAAGATCTCGAGACGCACTACAATCTCGGGATTGCCTACCGCGAAATGGGGCTGCTCGACGAGGCCATCGGAGAATTCCAGAAAGTTGCCAAGGCCGTACAAACCGGCAAGCCGTTTGGCTACGCGATGAATTGCGCGACGCTGCTGGCGCTCTCGTTCATGGACAAGAACGAACCGAAGATCGCAGCGATGTGGTACGAGCGCGCGCTCGAAATGGAAGGGCTCGATCAGGAATCGGTGCTCGCGCTGCGATACGACCTCGGCGTTGCATTCGATATGGCGGGAGACGCCGACGCGGCGCTCGAGAGCTTCCGCCAAGTCTACGCAATGAACATCGACTACCGCGACGTATCTGACCGCATCGCCGCTCTTCAAAAGCACTAGGGCAATTTCTCACAAGCTTTGGGACTTGCGGTTGCCACTCCTGAGGGAATCTCCCATAATCCTAGTTCCACGATGACACGAGTTCTCCGCCTGCTGCTCCTATTGCTGTGGACCGTGTTCGGGCTGTCGCTGATTCTTGTTCCATGGACGAATTTCTGGGACGCCAACTACTTTTTGTATCAGTACCCGTCGTTGGGGCTCGTGCTCAGGAACGCGTACCTGCGCGGCGCGGTCTCGGGACTCGGGTTCATGAACGTGTTGCTATCGCTCGAGGCATTCCGCCACCGGACGTCCTCCGTTGCCAAACGCAGCTGAAAATCCGCTAGAGGAACCGATCGTCTGCTACGTGACTGATGGGAAGGCGCTTGGCGGCGACAATCGCGTCGCAAGCGTTGTGAGCAGAATTCGAATGGCGGTCATGGCGGGCGCCGATTGGGTGCAGATTCGCGAAAAGGATTTGCCCGGGCGTAAGCTTTTCGAGCTGGCGCGGGCTGCCGTGCGCGCGGCCATCGAGGCCGGCGGTCGTAAGGTGCGGGTGCTCATCAACGATCGCCTCGACGTAGCGCTCGCCGCGGGCGTGGCAGGCGTGCATTTGGGAGGCGAGTCGTTGCCCGCGCGGGAAGTCGTTCGCTGGTGCCGCAGCGGAAACGCTCCGGCGGATTTTCTGATTGGAGTCTCGTGCCATAGTCTCGAGCAGGCGCGCGAGGCCGAAAACGCGGGTGCGGACTACGTCTTCTTCGGGCCTATTTTCGACACTCCCTCGAAGCGCGCGTTTGGTGCGCCGCAGGGAATTTCAAATTTGGCCGGGATGTGCCGCGCCGTGCGGATTCCGGTGATCGCAATCGGCGGCGTCGATGCAGAAAATGAGAAGGAATGTCTCCGCGCAGGAGCGGCGGGGATTGCAGCGATTCGATTGTTTCAGGAAACGAGCAAATTGGCGGACTTGCAGAGTGTCGTCGAACGCCTGCATCGCGCCGATTGAAATGAAAAACTAAGCGCCGAGCCAGCGGCCGATCGGCTGCAGGTTTTCGACGTGGTCGCAAACCACTTTGAGGACTGCGGTCACGGGGATCGCCAGAATCAGGCCCATCGGCCCCCAGATCCAGCCCCAAAAGAGCAGCGCTACCGTAAGCGCCACCGCGTTGAGCCGTACTTTCCAGCCGACCAGTGCAGGAATTAGCAGGTTCGCAGTGACGATATGAAACATCGCCAGCATCGTAAAGATGCCGATGAAGGGTCCGACGGTGTGGTATTGCTTCAGACCGATCAGCAGAGGCGGAATCCATGAAAGGACCACGCCTAGATACGGAATCAGATTGCAGATGCCGGAAACCAGTCCCGTGAGAAACGGAAAATCGAGCCCGAGCGCCCAGAAGAAGAGCCAACTGGCCACGACGAGCACCAATCCCACCAGCGCCGTGCCCATCAGATAGCTCCGCAGAACTTGCGTGACATCGGCAAGCGTGTCGCGCACTTCGGTGCGCTTGTTCGCCGGAAACAGCTGCATCGTGGCGTGCCAGACCTGCCGCTTCGCTGCCAACATGAAAAAGACGAGAAACGGCACGAAGGTCGCGGCGAGAATGAATTCGGAAAGCGAGCCGAGCCGACCGACGAGTGCGTCGCGGACCGGATGCGATTCGGCGACCGCCACGATCTGCTGACCCGATTTCGCCGTGGGCTCGATCTCAGAAACGTGCTTCTCGAAGCTTTCCATCTTCGCTTCAACGGCGATCGTTGCGGCGCGCAACGGCTGGCGGTATTTCGGCCAGTCCTGGCCAAACTGGTCGGCGCGCTCCATCAGCGACCAGCCCATTACGGCGAGGAGAGCAAGCGTCAACAAAACGACGATCAGCGAGCCGAGCGCGCGAGGAATACGAATTCGCTCGAGCCAATTGACGACGGGATCCAGAAAGTACGCGAGCAGCACGGCCGAGAAGATCGTCACGAGCACCATGGAGGCCCAATGGCAAAATGCGATGACGATCGCGGCCGCGATGATCCGCGCGCTGGCGGTTCCTCTTGCTTGGACCAGAATTTCCTCTCCAGACATTTGCCATACCATAGCACAAGCGTCTCGACGGCAAAGAGGCATGCGGCGAGAGTTGCGCACGCGGGTAACGCTTCCAGCGATTCGGCGCCGACACGCCGAGCGGGCGTGTCAGGCACGGTGCTAGAATCGGGTACTCGGTTTGGCGTGGTCAGAGTCCCGCTCGCATGGCGAAACAACTTTTTGGAACCGACGGCATCCGTGGCGTCCCCGGCGAATACCCGCTCGATGACGCGACGCTCGATCGCGTAGGCTTCGCGCTCGGCAATTATCTGGTCGCCCGACGAAAGGAAACAGGCGCGCCGCGCGTGCTCATTGGTCGTGATACGCGCGAGTCCGGGCCGCACATCGCGGAGCGGATCGCCTGCGGCCTCGGCTCGGCCGGTGTGGATGCAGTTTCTGCGGGCGTGCTGACGACTCCCGGCGTGGCGTGGCTTGTGAGCCGCGAGGGATTTGCGGCAGGTGTCGTGATTTCTGCGTCGCACAATCCGTATCATGACAACGGCGTGAAATTGATCTCTTCGTCCGGAATGAAGTTTCCGGACGCGGTGGAAGCCGACCTCGAAAGCGTCATCCTCTCGCCAAACGGCGCCACGCCTGCGAAGGCCACGAAGCCCACTTCTCATCGGGAAAGCGGCGAGAATCTCCACGAAGACTATTTGGCGGGACTGCGAGCGGCGGTGCTGCCGGGCGCGAAAATTACTGGAATGAAGATCGTCCTCGATTGCGCGAACGGCGCGGCCAGCGAACTTGCGCCGGATTTGTTTCGCTCGCTGGGCGCGAGCGTGACCGTGATGAACACTTCGCCCGACGGGAAAAACATCAACGCGGGCTGCGGCTCGCTCCACCCGGAAGCGCTGCAGAAGCGGGTCGTGGAAACGGGCGCGGCACTGGGCGTCGCATTCGACGGCGATGCGGACCGAGCGATATTTTCAAGCGCGTCAGGAAAGCGCGTCGATGGCGACGGCGTGTTGCTGGCGATGGGGCGATATTTGCAATCGATCGGCGCACTCAAGCGCAACGTAATCGTTGGGACGACGATGGCGAATCTGGGCCTCGAGCGCGCGCTCGAAAAATCGGGTTTGAAACTGGCCCGGACGGATGTGGGCGACCGCTACGTCCTCGAAGAGATGCAACGAATCGGCGCGAACCTTGGCGGCGAGCAATCGGGGCACATTCTGTTTCTCGACGACGCGACGACGGGAGACGGCATGCTGACCGCCGTGAAGATCGCGTCGCTGGTCTCGATCGCCGGGCCGCTCGATAAGCTGGTGGGGGATCTGAAAATCTTTCCGCAGAAGATCGTGAACGTAAGAGTGAAGTCGAAACCCCCGATGGCGTCCCTCCCTGAGGTCGTAAGCGCGCTGGCTGAAGCCAAGCGCTCGCTGGGCAAATCCGGGCGCGTGGTGCTGCGCTATTCGGGCACAGAGCCCGTGGCGCGCGTGATGGTCGAAGCCGAGCGCGAAGACGACGTGCAGCGCTGGACTGAGGCGCTCGCCGCCGCTCTGAAATCCGCTATCGGCGCATAGACTTTTCCCGCAAGAATTACCGGCCCTACCGTTCTCTGGATGTGACTCCCCGGAGACCAAAATCTTTCATCTCCTTGGGAACTTTTTCGGCCCTCGCGACATTCCAAGAATGATGGGGGTGGCTTGCAGTTATGGGCTGCGGAATATGACGACGGATGATCAACTGGCGATCGAGTTTCAGCAAGGCTCGCGCGAGGCGTTTCGCGAACTCTTCGAGCGCTACCGCGAGCCGGTCTATGGCTTTTTCCGCCGACGGCTCGAGAATCCCGCGCGGGCCGAGGAGCTGGCGCAGGAGTGCTTCCTCGCGCTGCTGCGCAACGAGGCGCGGTACGAACCGAGAGCTAGTTTCCGCAGCTATCTCTATGGCATCGCGATTCACATGGTTTCGGCGGAGCGGAGAAAAAGCGGACGCGAAATCGAGCTGAACGACAAAACCCCCGATCCGGCAACCGACGAAAATGTCGATGCGGCGCTGTGGGTCCGCCGCGCTCTCGACCAACTCGAAAAGGACGACCGCGAAATCCTGATGCTTCGAGAGTACGAGCAGCTGAGCTACGCCGAGATCGCCGGGCTGTTGCGAATGCCCGTCAACACCGTGCGGTCGCGGCTGTTTCGCGCGCGGATCGCGCTCAAGGAGCAGTTGGCGCCCGTGCAGGATAAGGATTGAGGTTGCGATGAACCGAGCCACACAACACGCGTTTGAGCCGGAAGAGGTGATGGCTTACCTCGATGGCGAGCTTGAGCCGCGGCGCGCGGCCGCGCTGGCGGCGCATCTCGAACGTTGCGACGAGTGCCGGGGCATAGCGGCTCAGTTCCGGCAGGTTTCCGAGCGCCTGCTGGATTTTGCGGTGGCGACGCGTTCACCGAATTTCGATCAGGCCGTACTGCAAGCGGCGGCACGGGTGAAGGACGAGCCGCCCGACGACGCGAAAGCTGGCGGGCGGTGGTTCGCGGCCTTCGGACCTTGGGCGTGGGTGGGCGCCGTCGCAGTCATAGTTGTGATCGGCGTGATCGTCTTTGTTGGAATTCCCTTAGTCCAGCCGAGATTCATGACCGCGGTATCCCATGATGCGACCACGCCTATGGCGTACCTGCCCGCAAATTCATTAAGTGCACAGGCGGGGTTTGAACAAAAGGCGCAAGGCGGAGTCATCGGTAAGCTCGAAGCGCCGCAGCCGAGCGGGCCGATGATCGCACAGACCGCCTCGCTGACGATCGTCGCGAACAACTACGACGACGCAAGCGCGGCCCTGGGCCGACTGACGGCCAGCGAGGGAGGGTACGTCCAAAAGCTGACGTCCAACGCGCGGACGGGTGAGTCCCGGACGGTGTCTGCCACGCTGCGGGTGCCGGCCAAGCAGCTCGACGGCTTTCTCGCTGAACTTCGGAAGCTCGGCCGCGTGGAGCAGGAGTCCCAAGCCAACGACGAAGTAACGGACCAATACGTCGACTTGCAGGCTCGGCTCAAAAGCGCCCGAGCGTCTGAACAGCGAATGCTCCAGTTGCTTCAGACCCGCACGGGCAAGCTCGAAGACGTGCTCGATGCCGAGCGGGAACTGGCGCGCATCCGCGGGGAAATCGAGAGCATGGAAGGGCAGCGCGTGCTGCTGGCGCATCGCGTCGATTACGCAACCGTCGAGGTGCAACTGCGAGAGGAGTACCGCGAGCAACTCGGCGCGGGACGCTCGTCAGCGATCACACAGATCCGAAACGCGGCTGTCGACGGCTTTGGAAATCTCGAGGATGGCGTCATCGGGGTGCTGCTCTTTCTGCTCGATTACGGTCTGTCCATCCTGTTCTGGTCGGGGATCGTCGGGATACCGGCGTGGTTTGCTTGGCGCCAATTTCGTCTGCGCCGTACTAGCGGCAAGTGAATCTAGAGCGTGCTCTTCCAAACAACGTAGAAAACGGTGGCAAAACTTTTCAGAAAATGGATTCATTATTCATCCGGCGATGAATAATGCGCCAAGACAAACCGCTAACCACATGTGGCTGAAAGGGATGTGAGCACTTTCAATTCCGAGCAGTCGTGGCAAGGTGCGTGCACATGGGAAACCTGGCTGTCTCTTATCCCGGGGTGGGCCGGTTTCGTCGCGCCGAAACCGGAATTCTGGGGGTAGAGCAAACAGGGGGTCCGGGTGGGCCCCCTATTTTTTTGCCCTGAGGCCCCGCACCGTGCCTGATGGATGTCTCTTCGTGTGCGGGCGCGCACCTCAATCCCAAACAAAAAGGGCGTCTGCGGCTCGTGCCGGGACGCCCTTTTCGTTTTCCGCCGAGTGGTTTGGCTTAGCTGCAGCCGGAAGTCGAGCCGCAGTTCGAACATTTGTAGCAACTACCGTTAGGCGTCATCAGCATGCCGCATTCGGAGCAATAAGGCGCATCGAGGATCATGTCGTCCGTGACGCGACTGTAGGGGATATCCTTTGGGTTGACCGCCTTCTCAGGAAAAGATTCCTGGAGGGGATTAGGAGGAGTTGACAGAGAACCAGCCCTCTCCCCAGCGACACTGCCCTCGGGATAGTCCGCCGAGATGAACTTGCTACCCAGCCAGCGGCCGATGTAGTCCACGATCGATTTTGCGTAGCGGATCTCCGGATTGCCGGTGTACCCGGAAGGTTCAAAGCGGGAGTTCACGAACTTATCGCACAGGGCTTTCAACGGAACGCCGTACTGAAGCGAGATGGAAACCGACAACGCGAAGGCGTCCATTATACCGGAGAGCGTGGAGCCTTCCTTAGCCATCTTGATGAAGATCTCGCCGGGTGAGCCGTCTTCATACTTGCCCACGGTGAGGTAACCCTCATGGCCGCCGATTGAGAACTTGTGAGTGATCGAATCACGCTCTGCGGGCAGCTTCTTCCGCCTGGTACCGGGGAAAAGATCCCGCTGCAGCGGAGCCGCCAGTTCTGCGGGAGCGATTGCAACCGGAGCGGGTGCGGGTGCCGCAGCCTTTTCTTCTTCTTTCTTGCCCGCTGCCGACAGGGGTTGAGAGCGCTTGGAGTTATCGCGGTAGATGGCCACGGCCTTTAGCCCCAATTTCCAGGACTCGGTGTAGGCCTGCATGATGTCTTCGACTGTCGATTCCTCCGGCATGTTGATCGTCTTGCTGATCGCGCCGGAAAGGAACGGTTGAGCCCCCGCCATCATGTGCAGATGCCCGCGCCAGGAAATCGACCTGCCGCCGCCCGCAGGTGCGAGCGAGCAATCGAAAACGGCGAGATGTTCGGGCTTGAGACCCGGCGCCCCTTCAATCGTGCCCTGCGCGTCGATGTGGTCCACGATCCGGGCGACCGCTTCCGGCGCATAGCCGAGCCGCATCAGTGCCTGCGGCACAGTGTTGTTGACGATCTTGATGACGCCGCCGCCCACGAGCCGCTTCTGCTTCACCAGCGCCAGATCGGGTTCGATACCCGTGGTATCGCAATCCATCATGAAGCCGATCGTGCCGGTGGGAGCGAGGACGGAAACTTGCGAGTTCTTGTAGCCGAATTTTTCGCCGAGCTCGAGCGCCGTGTCCCACGATTCTTGCGCGGCGCGGAGAAGCGACGGCTGGACGTTTTCTTCCTTGATCGGGCGGAGTGAATCGCGGTGCATGCGGATTACGCCAAGCATGTCCTCGCGGTTGCGCGGATAGCCGCCGAAGGGCCCCATGCGCTCGGCGATGCGGGCCGACTGCGCGTAGGATTCACCGGTCATCAGCGCCGTGACTGCGCCGCAAAAGTCGCGGCCGCCATCGGAATCGTACGGCAGCGCCAGCGACATCAGCAGCGCGCCGAGATTGGCGTAGCCGATGCCGAGCGGGCGGTAGTCGTGCGAATTGCGCGTGATCTTTTCGGTCGGGTAGCTCGCGTTATCGACCAAAATTTCCTGCGCCGTGATTGTGATGCCGACGGCGTGCCGGAAAGCCTCGGTATCGAACTGTCCGTTCGGCCCGAGGAATTTCAGCAGGTTGAGCGACGCGAGGTTGCACGCCGTGTCGTCGAGGAACATGTACTCGGAGCAGGGATTCGAAGCGTAGATGCGATCCGTACTCTTGCAGGTGTGCCAGCGGTTGACGGTCGTGTCGTACTGCATGCCTGGATCGCCGCAGTGCCAGGCGGAGTCGGCCATCTGGCGCAGCAGATCGCGTGCGCGGAATTTATCGACGGGCTTGCCGTCGGTGACCTGGCGCGTCCACCAGTCGCGGTCTTCCTCTACGGCGCGCATGAAATCGTCGGTGACGCGCACCGAATGGTTCGCGTTCTGGAAAAAAACGGAGCCATAGGCCTCGCCGTCGATCGAGGAGTCGTAGCCCTGCTCGATCAGGACGTGAGCCTTGCGCTCTTCCTTCCTCTTGGATTCGATGAACTCGACGATGTCGGGGTGATCGACGTTCAAGATCACCATTTTCGCGGCGCGGCGCGTCTTGCCGCCGCTCTTGATCACGCCGGCGAAAGCATCGAAACCCTTCATGAAGCTCACGGGGCCGGAGGCGATGCCGCCGCCGGAGAGAGTTTCGTGACTGCCGCGCAGGGTCGAAAAATTCGTGCCCGTGCCAGAGCCCCACTTGAAAAGCATGCCCTCGGTCTTCGCCAGGTTCATGATCGAGTCCATGTTGTCCTGGACGGAGTTGATGAAGCAGGCCGAGCACTGCGGCTTGGCCTGCACGCCGACGTTGAACCACACCGGAGAATTGAAGGCCATCTTTTGCTCGACAAGGAGGTGAGCCAGCTCGTCGCGAAATGCGTTCTTCGATTCCGTGGAGGCGAAGTAGCCGCCATCGTGTCCCCAGCGGACGATCGTATCGACGACGCGGCCGATCAGCTGGCGGACCGACGTCTCGCGCTCGAGCGTGTTGATCTTTCCGTGAAAGTATTTCGAGGCGACGATGTTGGTCGCCGTCTGCGACCAGCCTTTGGGAACTTCGACATTCTCCTGCCGGAAAATTACCTGGCCTTTATCATTGCCTATGAGTGCCGTCCGCCGCTCCCACTCCACCGCATCGAAGGGCGAGACCATCCCGTTCGTGAAGCGCCGCTGGAATTCCAGACCGCTTGCGCGACGAGTTGCCTGTTCGACTTGTGGATTGGAACTCAAAGCCGTTCTTGTCTCAGCCATCTCTGCCTCCGCGCCGGCAGTACCGCTGCCGAATAGTTGGCCGGGGCGCCATGCGGGAGGATTTCTTATTTTACTCCCGATTGGAACCCGGAATGTTCAAACGTGCGCCGAGCCGCACGCCGAGTTTTTGAGGGGGCTTACCGGAAGAGCAGCGCGTTCCGACCCCGAAAACGCCCGCCCAGAATCAAAAACAGAGAAAAGCGCAGCTAAGCCGCGCGGTACGAAAGCGCGGTCCCAAGTGAAGCGCTTGCTCTAGATATTCGATTGAACCCGGTCCGGTCACGGCGTTGCGGCCATCGACGCTGCGAAAAACGGCTCGCACCCGCTCCCCGAGTCTGGGTGCGGAGTATCGCGGGTTGTGGAAAAGTTGTCAAGAAGAATTCACACTCGAACCACAAAATATTTGGTGCCGGGTGTCGAACTCGTCTATCGGTAGTGGTACCTGCGCAACAAACGCCAATCGTCGAGCGTACCGAATTGCGGCAGAGTGTTTTTCGAAGCAACACGCTGGGATTGACATGAGCCGCCGCGTCCAAAAAAATTGATAATGGCTGCCATGAGCGCTCCAGCCATCGAAATTCTCGGCCTTACCAAAGATTACCCGGTGGGATTTTGGCGCAAGAAAATGCGCCGGTCACTCGATAATCTCACGCTCCAAGTGGAGGAAGGAGAAATCTTCGGCTACCTGGGTCCGAACGGCGCTGGAAAGACGACGACCCTGAAGCTCTTGACCGGCCTGATCTTTCCGACGGCCGGTACAGCACGGGTTCTCGGCAAGTCGATCGACGACGTGACGATGCACCGCGAGATCGGCTACCTCCCCGAACAGCCGTACTTTTACGACTACCTCACAGCGCGCGAGCTTCTTGATTACTACGGCCACTTCGGCGGCTTGAGTAAAGTTCAGCGCCGCGAGCGCGTTGCGCAGCTTCTCGAGCGCGTAGGGCTGGCCTCCGCGGCGAACCTTCAGCTACGAAAGTATTCCAAGGGAATGCTCCAGCGAGCAGGGATTGCGCAAGCGATGCTCCACGATCCGAAAGTAGTCTTTCTGGACGAACCGATGTCGGGGCTTGATCCCGTGGGCCGGCGCGAAGTCCGCGACATCATCCTAGAGCTGAAAAAACAGGGAAAGACCGTTTTCTTCTCGACGCACATTCTCTCCGACGCGGAAATGCTGTGCGACCGCGTCGCCGTGCTGGCGGGTGGAAAACTGCAGGGAGTGGGCGCGCCGGAAGAGATCGTCTCGCTCGAAGTGCATGCCATGGACATCCTTTTCGAATTGCGGGAAGGCCGATCGCTACCCGCGGGTCTCGCCGGGCAAGTTACAACCATGGGCGGGCGCTGTCATATGGAGGTGCCGGAATCGGACCTCTACGCAGCGCTCGAACAACTGCGGCACTGCGAAGCGAGAATTCTCTCCGTGTCACCCGTGCGACCTACGCTTGAAGATTACTTCCTGCGGTTGGTGGGAAAAGAGAAGGTCACTTCGCACGCCGTCGAGGTCGCGGTCCGATGAGCGCGACGCCCATGCCGGTGGCGGTCAACACGTTTCGCGAAGCGGTGCGCGACCGCGTCCTCTACAACCTGGTCTTTTTTGCGCTGGTGATGATCGGCGCGGCGATTCTAGTCGGGCAAATCTCGATTGGAATCGACCGGCTCGTGATTGTCAATCTCGGGCTGTCCGCGATTTCCCTGTTCGGCTTGGTGATGGCCATTTTTATCGGCGTGGGCCTGGTTTCTAAGGAGATCGAGAAGCGCACGCTTTATAGCCTGCTGGCGCAACCGATCCGCCGCTGGGAGTTTCTCATCGGGAAGTACGCCGGCTTAGTCCTGACGCTGGTGGTGAATACCTTTTTCATGACGCTCGGGCTGGCGGCAGCGCTCTTTTACGTCGGCCGACCCTTCGTTCGAACCGACGCGGTAATCTTGGTCTCGATTTATTTCATTCTGCTCGAGCTGGCGCTTGTGACGGCGATCGCGCTTTTCTTTTCGTGCTTTTCCACGCCCATGCTCTCCACGCTGTTCACACTCGGAATTTACATCACGGGTAATTTCGCAAGCGACATCCGCGGATTCGGCGACTTCACGAAAAGTCCGGGGATTAAGGTCGTCACGAGGGTGATCTACTACCTGGTTCCCAACTTTCACAATTTCAACTCGATCGCGGAGGCGTCGCACGGCGAATCGATTCCGCTGGCGCTCGTCGGGCAGAATACGCTCTACACCGCGCTTTACGTCGCGCTGTTGCTGGTGGCCGCGTCCGCCGTGTTTTCGCGCCGGAACTTGAAATGAAACGCCCGAGCCAAACTCGCGCGCTGTGGACCGCTGTGATAGCCGTGCCGTTGCTGTTTGCGGCGATCGCCGGACTCCAAATGAGGATCGACGGCGAAGCCCGCTCCGCGACTAAGCAAAAGGAAGATTTGCTGCTGCGCACTCCCGCGGTGATCAAGAAGATGAGTTTCGGATACGACTCTCTTCTCGCAGATATTTATTGGACGCGCGCGGTGCAGTATTACGGAACCCGGCTCGCCACCAAAGGCGCCACGTACGAACAGCTCTGGCCGTTGCTCGACATCACCACCGCACTCGACTCCAAAATGATTGTCGCCTATCGATTCGGCGCCATCTTTCTCTCGGAAAAAGGCACGGCGGGAGCCGGGCGTCCCGATCTGGCGATCGAGCTTGTGAAACGGGGAATCGCCGCGAATCCGGACGAGTGGCACCTGGATCTGGATCTCGGATTTCTCTACTACTGGCGAATGAAGGACTATGCCTCCGCGGCAAAGGCATTTCTCGCAGCAAGTAAGAAGCCGAACGCGCCACAAATGCTTGCCATGACGGCTGCGCGCGTAGCGGAAAAAGGCGGATCGCTCGATACGTCGCAGATGATCTGGTCGGAGATTTACGTATCCAACAAAGATCCGAAAATACGAGAACGGGCGCTTCAGACTCTCCAAGGGATCAAAGCAGCGCAAGATCAGCTCCATCTGAATGAGATCGCAGATGAATACAAGAATCGCTTCGGGCGATATCCCGCGTCCACAAGCGAGCTGCGCTCGGCTGGCTTTCTCGACGGTATCCCGGTCGATCCACTCGGTTATCCGTACGTGTTCGGCCCGGATGGAAAGGCGGCTCTCAATCCGGATAGCCCGATCGTCATTCCTCAGGACCTGAACAGTCTGGCCGCCCCGAAGCAGTAGGCGCTCGATTCTCGCAAGGAACTTACGGAACAAACTCGGAAGGCCGGTCAATCGCGCCGAAACCAGTTAAAATGGAAGAGGTTCTTGCCCTGCCCCGAGAACGGTCGGGGGATGAGAATGTCCCACAGGCTTCCGATTGCGTTTCTGATCCTCACGCTCGCGGCCCTTGCGCCGGCAACTCGCTTGATGCTTGCCGAGCCGCAAACAGGCTCGAGCGATCCGCAGCAGATCGATTCGCGGGGCAAACCGCCCACGGACCAAGAAATCCGGGCTCGCGCGGAACAATTTGTGGCCAACCAGCACCGCGACGACGAGGCGCTCGAACAGTACGAGCGCGTCGAGCACCACGTGGATCGCACGGCGGGATCGAACCCCCGCACGATTGAAGACAAGGTCTATCGCATTGTGCCGACCGGCGCTGGAACAGCGAAGATCGTTGTTCGCGACGGCAACCAACCGGTGGACGCGGCAACCTACGACCGCGAAATGCAAAGTCTGCGGGACATGCTGCAAATGATGTCGAACTCGAACGACTCGAGAACAAAAGCAGCGTTTGCCAAGCGTGCAAAGCGCCAGCGCGACCGTGCCGATTTTGTAGACGCTGCGAAGAGCGCGTTCACGATCAAATGGCTTGGAACGGCCTCGGTCCACAGCAGGCCGTGCGACGTTTTCGAACTCGATCCTGATCCGTCATTTCATCCGCACGGGATTTTGCAGGATGCGTTGGCGCACGTGATGGCCAAAGTTTGGGTCGATCAGCAAACCAACCAATTGGCGCGAGGCGAAGCCCACGTGATGACCGACATTTCCTTCGGCGGCGGCATTCTCGGAAAGCTCTATCGCGGAGGTGTGGTTTCCATGGAACAGGCGGAAGTGGCGTCCGGGATTTGGCTGCCGACACACATGCAGTACGACTACGCGGGCCGAAAGTTCCTGTTCTCATTCGAACAACACCAAACCATCGATGCCAACCACTACCGCCGCGTGGGACCTCCCGGCGAAACCTTCCAGATCGTCCAAAACGAGTTGGCGAATGGGAAACCCTATATCGTAGATCCGTAACTTCGCGCCTTTTTTCGTGTTCAATAAAGAAAAGACCGTTCCTGCTCGCGAGGAGGAATTATGCGCCGGTTGCTTCTGTCTTTCGTCCTGCTTGCTCTGACGGTGAACCTTGCCCCGGCGGCACATGCACAGGATAACTCGTCTGCTCAGCCTGCTTCACCGGCGACGCAGACGCCCGCGCAAGCACAGCCAGCACAAACCGCGCCGAAAAGAGTGTGGACGAATGAAGATGTGCCGGATCTGCGCGCCGACAGCACAATCTCGACGGTTGGGAACAGCCATAGTAGCCAGGCGGGAAGGCGTCAGACGAACACCGGCGGAAGAGGACAGCAGAAGGATCCGAGCTGGTATCGCAACGAGATACTGAGGCTGCAGAAAGAGCTTCCGCCGATCAACGAAAAGATCGATCAGCTGCAGTCCGCGCTCGACGGCAACTTCACGGGCGATTCGAAGACGTCATCGCGGCCGACAGGCGTGCAGGGCGGCGACTGGCGCATGCAACTCGAACAGCTTCAAAAGAAGCGCGACGACATCGAAGCCAACATCAACATGCTGCGCGATGAGGCGCGCCACGCCGGAGTCCCGCCCAACACGCTGCCGTAGATTCTGCGCCGAACCTGCCGGGGCGGCAGCCTAGCGAGCCGCGGCCGCTACTTCCTTCTCAATCGGAGCGCCGATGAGGTTGCCCCATTCGGTCCACGAGCCGTCGTAATTCTTCACGTTGTCGTAGCCGAGGAGATATTTCAGCACGAACCACGTGTGCGAGCTGCGCTCGCCGATGCGGCAGTAGGCGATCACTTCGCCCTTGCCGATGACACCCTTGCCTTGGTAGAGCTGCTTCAACTGATCGGCCGACTTGAACGTGCCGTCTTCGTTGGCGGCCTGCGCCCAAGGAATGTTGGCGGCGGTCGGAATGTGTCCGGCGCGCTGAGCAGTCTCGGTCATTCCCGGCGGCGCAATGATTTTGCCGGTGAACTCGTCGACCGAGCGGACATCGACGAGTTGGCCACTGACCTTCTTTGAGAGGAGCGCGAAAATGTCTTCCTTGCGTGCGCGGACCGATTCGTCGGGACCGGAGGCGCGATACGTAGCAGGAGTGACCTTCGCCGCGTTGGTGGTCAGCGGGCGCTTCTCTTCGAGCCACTTCTTGCGGCCGCCGTTCATTAGGCGCGCGTCCTTGTGGCCGTAGTACTTGAGCTGCCATAGGGCATAGGCGGCGAACCAGTTGTTGTTGTCGCCGTAGAGAATCACGGTCGTGTCGTTCGATACACCGGACTGGCCGAGCAACTTCTCGAGCGTCGGTTTGTCGATCAAATCGCGGCGAATGTTGTCCTGCAGCTGCGTCTGCCAGTTCCAGCTGACGGCGCCTGCAATGTGCCCCTGATCGTAGGCGGTGGTATCCACATCCACTTCGATCAGGCGGACCTTGGGATCGTTTTGGTGGTCGATCACCCACTGCGTGGAGACTAGTACTTCCGGATGCGCGTATTCAGCCATTTCACTTCCTCCTCGTTGAATGACGAATGATGTGCACGGAACCCACAAAACTAAAAACCCACCGGCCAGTTCCCTTCTGGCGGTGGGTTCAAGGAATCTTGAGTTTAAACTAGTTGCTCAGATGCCTCGCCTGCCCATGCCAGAAGGCGCGCCCGTACAACAACCGCAACAACAACATGTGGCCCGCGTCTGGCGGCAGGTCTTCATGGGCGAAGGATACACCCGAACTGCTATCAGCGGCAACGCCGGGAGCAAGAATGCCTTCAAGGTGAATTCATGGCGTGGTAGAACCAGTGTGGGAGGGGTCGACCATGCGGCTGCGTGGCGGTGTGTTCTTGCTTGTCGTGGCGGTTCAATCCTGCATTCTGGCGAAACCCGTCCGCGCGCAGACTTCCGCTGACACGCCGGACATTCCTGCTAAATACTCGGCGCCGACGGCAACTTATGACTACGAGCGGCGCGAAGTGATGATCCCGATGCGCGACGGCGTGAAGCTGTTTACCGTGATCATCGTTCCCAAGGGTGCGAGGAACGCTCCGATAATTCTGACGCGCACGCCCTACGACGCCGCGGATCGCGCGCGCAGATCTCGCTCTCCGTACATGCTGAGCACGCTGCCGCAAGGCGACGAAGTTTTTGTGTCCGACGGCTACATCCGCGTGTTTCAGGACATTCGCGGCAAATACGGCTCTGAAGGCTCCTACCTAATGACCCGGCCGCTGCGGGGCCCTCTGAATGATACGAATACGGATGAATCGACCGACGCCTACGACACAATCGACTGGCTCGTGAAGAACCTCCCGGAATCAAATGGCAAAGTCGGGATGCTGGGCAGTTCGTACGAGGGCTTTACCGTCGTGATGGCGCTGGTGAATCCGCATCCGGCGCTGAAGGTCGCAGCGCCGGAAAGCCCAATGGTCGATGGGTGGATGGGCGACGACTGGTTTCATTACGGCGCATTTCGGCAGACCAATTTCGATTACTTCACAGAACAGACCACTGCGAGAGGAGAGGGAGCGGCTGTCGTCCGCGACGGTTACGACGACTACACGAATTTTCTGCGTGCGGGCTCGGCAGGCGATTTTGCGAAGGCGGCCGGGCTCAATCAATTGCCCTGGTGGCTGAAGATGGCCGAGCATCCGGCGTATGACGCTTTCTGGCAGGGCCAGGCGCTCGACAAAGTGATGGCCGAGTTGCCGCTCAAGGTACCGGTCATGTGGGAGCAGGGGCTCTGGGATCAGGAAGACATGTGGGGAGCGATTCATTGCTATCTTGCAGTCGAGCCCAAGGACCGAAACAATGACATGAACTACTTGGTGATGGGTCCATGGCGGCACAGCGGCGCAAACTATGACGGCTCGTCACTCGGACCTATGCACTGGGATGGCGACACCGCCTTGCAGTGGCGGCGTGATGTGCTGAAGCCGTTCTTCGATCAGTATCTGACGGATGGCGCGCCGAAGGCAGACACGCCGCCGGTATTCATCTACAACACTGGAGAAAATCGCTGGGACCGATTCAAGTCCTGGCCGTTAGCGTGCGAATCGGGCTGCGCCAACGGAATGAAGCCGATCTATTTCACCAAAGGCGGCGGATTGTCATTTGACGTACCGAGCGGTGTGGCGAGCGATGGGAACGGCGCGTCCGATGAATACGTCTCCGATCCAGCGAAACCGGTGCCGTACTCGCCTCGGCCGGTGCAATTCTCGGACGGCCCGGCGTGGCGGCGCTGGTTGCTGGTCGATCAGCGATTCGTCTCCGATCGCCAAGATGTCCTTTCGTACGTGACGCCGCCTTTGAACGCTCCTGTGCGAGTGAGCGGTGCGCCGATCGTGAACTTGGTCGCGTCGACGAGCGGCACCGACAGCGATTGGGTGGTGAAGTTGATCGACGTCTACCCCGATCAGGTGCCCAGCCAGCCTGAAATGGGCGGCTACGAATTGAACGTCGCCATGGACATCTTCCGCGGGCGCTACCGCGAGAGTTTCGAGACACCGAAGGCGGTCGAGCCAAATAAACCGCTGACCTATCGCTTCGGCTTGCCCACGGTAAATCACGTTTTTCTGCCCGGGCACAGGATCATGGTGCAGGTGCAGTCGAGCTGGTTTCCGCTGTACGACCGCAATCCGCAGACTTTCGTGCCGAACATGTTTTTCGCGACGCCGAGCGACTACGTGAAAGCGACGCAGCGGATCTATCACGCCGCAGGAGAGGCCAGCTTCATCGAGCTGCCAGTAGTGCCGGCACAGAAGTAGCCGAACCGCGGAGGATTTGCGAAAGGGCGCCGCGGAACTACAGCGACTGGAGCGAAGCACCTCCGACAGATTCCAGCTCCACACGAAGCAGCCAATCGAAGTGATATTTTTCCGCGGCTAGAAACTTCTCTAGATCTTCACGTCCCGGAGTGTCGAATTCAACCAGCATTTTCCCTTCGTGCATGTTGACAAGGACGCGGCGCGCCGTCACTGGACCATCCCGATAGAGCTTTCTGGAAAGTTCTTCGGCGCCCTGGCGAGTCAGGCAAGCGAGCGTGTGCTGCGAGAGGTAGCGAGGCATCGCGTCTCCTGAAATAAGATTCAAGCGAGAAATTGAACAACTCGAATACAACGGCGGCGGAGAAAAAGCAAACCTCGGCCGTCCACTGAACCACTGGACAGGTGATTGAGCGGACACGCGCGCTCGAAACTCGCGGCAGGGGCTAAAGACGGTCACTAAAATTGTGCTGCACGGGTCTGGAGGCGCAAATGTGCAAGGGTATCAGGGCACTCACGGTGCTGATCGTCACGCTCGGGTTCGCCTGGGCGCTAGAGGCCAAAGTTCCCACTGGGACCATGGCGGGGATCGTGGTGGATGCCCACGGCAAGCCTGTGGCCGGCGCGACAGTCACCATGCAGACGTCGGACGCCGCGCACCCCTACGCGACCCACACCGATGCAAATGGGCATTTCGAATTCGTCCGGTACGCAACCGGGCAGTACGACTTGCGGGCCTACTCGAAGGGCAACTTCTCGGAGTGGGTGAAGCGGATCTCGATTCGCTCCGGGAAAACGACTGACGTCACTCTCCATATGCCTCCGGCCGCGGATGAATCGGTCGAAGTAACCAAGTAACCCGTTCCGGCGCTTCCTGTAACTTCCAGTAGGCCATAGAGATGCTTCTCGGAGCCCAGAGGGGCCCGAATTCTAGAACCTCTAGTACGCCGGTACTGAAAAATGCTACCTCCCGAGCCATTGGGGGGCGTTGTCCGGTCTTATAAGCTCAAAACGCGGGTTGGGAGCTGCGTTGCGGGGACGACGGTTCTGCAAAGAGCCGTAGCACGCTGACCAACCCGTCCAAGCCCTGCTGCCGACGTGATCCTCCTGACCCCCACGTCAGCGGGCAGGGCTTTTTTCAGAAGTCCAATCCAGCCGACCTGATCAAAGCGAGATTTGGAAGAATCCGTGCGTTATAGGTCCGTCTGCAAGACGGCAAGTCCGTAAGCTCTGCCGAATCTGTACGGTGAGTGGCACTGCCGGGGTCGATGGCGAACATAATTGCGACACGTGACAGCAAACTCTGACGGATTCGTGCGGCGACTCTTGGCGGCCGTGGTTGGGCTGACGTTTGCGATCCCGCTGCCAGCGCGCGCCACCGATCTCGAGCCGAGGACGCTGGTAGCGTTCGACCAATATGTCCGGCAAGCTGAATCGAAGCTCGATTCGGAGTCAGCGAGCACTGGCCCTTTCCTATGGGTTGAGCGGTTGCCCACGGAGCGCCGCGCCGCAGACGAAGCGCAGTTGCGCGCTGGCCAGGTGGTGATCGAACGGCTTGACGTATCGACCGCGGACGGACTGGCGAAGCGCGACAAACCCATCGAGGTGCCGGGCGGCTTGATTCATCACTGGATCGGGACCGTATTCATTCCGGGTGCGACGCTCGCTCAAACGCTCGCACTGGAGGAAGACTACGATCACCATCAGGACTATTTTCGTCCCGACGTGATGCGCTCGAAGATTCTGCGCCGCGATGGAAACGATTTTTCGATCGAGTTGCGGTTGTACAAAAGGAAAGTCGTGACGACAGTTCTAGACACCGAACATCAAGTGCACTACACGATCGTCGACGCGACTCACGCGTGGAGCCGCTCGAAAACTACGCGGATTCAGGAAGTGGACAACGCCGGCGAGCGAAACGAGCGGCTCGAACCCGAGGGACACGACCGCGGATTTCTCTGGCGGATGAACACGTACTGGCGTTTCGAGGAGAAAGACGGCGGGACGTATGTGGAATCGCAGTCGATTTCGCTCACGCGCGATATTCCCACCGGGCTCGGCTGGCTGGTAGGACCCTACGTCAACAGTGTGCCGCGAGAGTCCCTCGCATTCACACTCGCCACAACGCGCAGCGCCGTGTTGAAGCGAGTTTCTGCGCGCACCACTCCCTAGAAATTTGTGGAATCGACGCTACTTGAAATTTGCGGTGGCGGTGTTGTCGGCGATTTCACCGAAGCTGCAAGTGCCGCTAGTGGTGCTTCCACTGGTGACCGTGCAACTGGCGTTGGTTACGTTCGGAGCTGTGCCGCCCCAGGCGGTAAAGGTCGAGGGAGATGTTGCGGTCGCGGTGAGCGTGACGGTGGTGCCACTTGCGTAGCGCGCTGTGCAGGTTCCGGACCGGGTGAGCGGAGTTGTGTTGGTTGCGGCAGTTTGAATGCAATCGATCTGGCCGGTGCCGTCGGTCACTGTCCCCGAGCCTGTTCCTTGCAAAGTGACCGTGAGATTGAAGATGAGATTGGCCCCGGCGAGAAAGAAATCCGGAAGAGCGTTGGTGTCTCGCGGGACGAGATTGGTAGCAGACGAGATGAAGGCGACCGTATTGCCATCACCGCTGAGGGATGGCGCCAGGCTTGCGCCGTTGGAAGGAGGAGGCGACACACCAGCCGGCTGGCTGCTGAGGAAGGTATAGGTCGAGCAGAGCGCCGTGGTTGTCGTCGTACTGGTTAAGGTGCCATTGCAAGTGTCGCGAACGAAGATGTTCTCGACGCCGTTTTGAGTATTTCCACCGAGATTGGAGGCCATGGAAGCGAAGGCGACGTACTGGCCGGCGGCGCAAGCGGTTGTGGTCGAGCTCGTCGTGCAAACCGAGTTGACGCTCGGATTCTCACTGGAAGCATTCGCCGGAGTGGTGCCGTCGGGCGTGGAGATCAATTGCGTGGAAGGCGCGCAGGCAGGAGACGAGGTCACGCCGGTGCACGTATCGCGCACATAAATCTCCTGCGTCGGGCCAACGCCGGCGATGAGCGTGTCAGCGGTCGAGGCAAAAGCGACGAAACGCCCGTCGCTCGAGATAGAGGGTTCGCTGCTCGCGTTGTCGGCAGGGGTCGTGCCGTCCGGTGTGGAAGCGAGCGTCGTGACGGGGGCACAGCCATTCCCCGCCTCGCTGATCGTGGTGACGCAGGTCGACCGAACGAATACCTCGGAGTTGCCGCCGGGATTGCTGGCGGTGGCTCCCAGATTCGTTGCCGTTGAAACGAAGGCGACAAATAGCCCCGTGTTCGAAACCGCCGGATCGGAACTCGCGGCATTCCCCGGAGTGATACCGTCGGAGGTCGAAACCAAATACGTGACCGGATTACAGGAACCTGCCGCCGGCGGCACGAGATTGCACGTGTTGCGGATGTAGACCTGTGGAGTGATTCCGTCCGCGGACACGTTGCTGACAAGGTTTGTGGCGAGCGACACGAACGCTACGTACTGACCGTCAGGGCTTATGACAGGGTTGTAGCTGTCGCCATTGCCCGGCGTGACATCATCAGGGGCGGCCGAAACGAGAGCCGCTGCGCCAGCCGAACCAGTGCAACCAGTCACCCCTGTCGAAGCACAGGTTGGCTGCCAGTAGACCTGGCGGGTGCCGCTTGTGACGTCGGCGTAATTCACCAGGTTGGTTGCTGTCGAGGTATAAGCGACGTGAGCTCCGGTGCTATCGATCGAAGGCTCGTAGCTGGAGCCGTTGGCGTCGGTGTTGTTGGGCGTCTGGCTGACACGAAATGTGATGGGCGAGCAACTTGCATTCGCAGTCGTGGTCGTCGCGAGGCAGTTCGACCGCAGGAAAATATTGCTTACCGTATTGCCCTGCGTGATTTCGAGATTGGTTGAAGTCGATGCGAAGGCCGCAAACTGTCCGCTTTCGCTTAGCACCGGACCTGCTGTGGTTAGAGTGGGGACGGTGCCGGTGCATGAGGGTGTGCCGCAGATGCCCTGGTTCGCCTGCGAGCCGTCCGGCGCGAGGTCCAGAATCACAGGCAGACCCGCCAGCGGAGTGGGGTTCACCGCAAAGGTAAGCAGGTTCGAACTTCCTCCACCCGGCGCTGGATTGACAACCGTCAGCGTGTCGACTCCCCCTTGCGCAACATCCCCCGAATTGAGAGCAACACTGACTGAAGTGCTGCTGGTGAACGACGTAGTGCGAGACGCGCCGTTGATGTAAATCACTGAGTTCGGCACAAAGTTTGTGCCGGTCACCGTGAGAGTGCCGCCTGCAGATCCTGCGGTAAATGCCACCGGACTCAGCGAGGTAATGCTCGGCGTTTGATTCTTGACCGTGAACGGGAAGCTATTGGAAGCGCCCCCTTGTGGCTGGGGGTTGAGAACGGCGATTTGAAGTGTGCCGGCCTGCGCCACATCGGAGGCAAGGATTGCGGCTTGGAGCGCCGTTGAGTTTTCGAAATTCGTTGAACGGGCGTTGTCGTTCACTGTGACGATGGCCGCCGAGGCGAAATTCGTCCCCATGACCGTGAGCACAATGCCGGCGCTGCCGGCGAAGACGCCGGCTGGGTTGAGCCCCGTGATCTGAGGCACGGGGCTGGGAGCCGGATTGATTGTGAAAGTGAGCGGTGTGGTAACTCCGCCGCCGGGCTGAGGCGTGTTGACCTCAACCATCGCTTGGCCTGCGTTCTGAATGTCGGTTGAAAGAACCTGTGCCGTAAGGGTCGTGGTGCCGCCAAACAAAGTGTTTCGCGGCGAGCCGTTCCAAAGTACCGACGATGCGGGCGTAAAGTTGCCGCCCGTGACCGTGAGAGTGAATCCCGGTTGGCCCGCGGTGATGCTCGTGGGATTCATCGATTTGAGGGACGGCGTAGGGTAGTTGAGCTGCTGCTCGCAGCTCGCCAGCAGCCCAGCCAGACATACAGCCAATACCCCAAGACAAAGACGAGACTTACCCGGCAACTTTCACACCTCTGAGCCCGCAGGTTGGAGCAGGCGATTAAGAGCAATCGTAGAGACTACTAAAGATGGCCCCAGTGGGCAATCAGGATGCCTTGGGTTTTCCTGTAGCATCCGCGCAAAAACGCGGCGCTACAAAGCGCGCGTGGAGCAGGCGCCGCCGCCCATTTCGAGTCTGTCGTTTCAGCGTTTCTTTTCGCCGAAAAACAAATGGGCGGAGAAGAAGGGGATCACCTTCTGTTCCAGCCTTTCCTGGATTCCGCTGATGTGGTTGCCGTCGTATGTCTCAAACGTGTGCGGGACTCCGAAGAGCGTCATCCGGGCGTCAAGCTCCTGAATGGAAGCCATCAAACCGTCCTTGGTACCGACATCGAGCGCGATGGCGTGAGCCTGCTTGAGATTGCTGACGTACTGATCAAGCATCGCGAGCGGCGCATTGGCGTCCCATCGCGCCGCAACCTCTGGCAGGACCTTGCCATCGGCCACCGGCAGATCAAAATACAGAGGGGGCTTTTGGGGATCGGGCGACCACGCAGCTGCCGAGGCGACCGTCGCTCGCGTGCCGAAATCGGCTTTGGCGAGGTCAGCGACGCTTGTGACTGCAGTGGCTTTCTCCATCGCCGGGTTGAGCGGGTTCGTCATCGGAGCCAGACAGCAGGCGCTCATTGCGTAAAGACTCGAAAACGCCTCCGGAAACTTCATGCCAATGCGGATTGCTCCGTAGCCGCCCATCGAATGACCGGAGAGTCCGCGGCTGGCGCGGCCCGGAATCGTGCGGTAGTGGGCGTCCACGTAGGCGACGAGATCGTTGACGATGAACGATTCCCAATCGCCGGTTGCCGCGGAATTCGAATACATGCTGCCCATATACACCGTGTAGGCGTTGGGCATGACGATGATCATCTCGCGGGCGCCGGCAGCGATCGCACGATCGATCGCAAGTGGCGCGTCGACGAAAATGTGCTTCGCGCCGAACCAGTTTTCGTCGTTGTCCGTGTAACCGTGGAGAAGATAGACAACGGGATAGTGCTGCTTCTTATTCTTGTTATAGCTGGGAGGCAAATAGATCGAGACATCGCGATCGGGTGAATCGCCCTCAAGGTTGCCCTCGAGCGATTTACCGTGCACTTTGACGCGTTCGACGGTGCCGCGGCGCGCCGGCGCAGGCGGATAGGTCCTCGGCGGAAACGTTGGATTCTGGCCAAGCGCAAATCCCGCCGCGATCGCCGATAGGGCAAAAGCTAGCGCGAATCGAGTCACGAACGCCGAACGCAAAATCGAAAATCTCATATAGTCACAGCCTCCTGCTCCAAATACGATGCTTTCCGCGAGCTACAGCACGGCGTAATACGTGAAGATCGTGTAGTCGGGATTCGCGTGGCGCTTTCCCGTACCGACGATGACGGTCCGCGTAAGCCAATCATGCGGGCCTACGGGCGTATCGAACACCGGTGTGATGCGGAAATAAAACTCGCGGTCGCCGCCCCAGCTCGGATCGTTGCGATCGATGGGCTTGCCATCTGCCGGATAGAGATAGCCTTCGTTGTGGATGTAGATCATCGTGCCGTCGGTGGCCTTGAGCATGTAGTGCGCGTTGAGGCGGCCGTTTCCGGCGTAATCCGCGCCGCTGTGGGGCACGACGATCCCCTGCAGCCGCGGTCCTTCGATCACGCCCGAGACGGCGGGCACATAGGCGCGGCGACCGTTGGGCGTCTGAAACGAGACCCGCTCGCTGAAGTCGATCTTGATCTGGAAGACGTACTCGAGCTTGAGCGGCTCGATGACATCGATGTGCTTGGCGTCCGGGTTCGTTTGCGTGATGGTAGGAGCCTGCGACTGGCGCGGCTCGGCGCCCGCCAGCGGTAGCGCGAGAGCTGCTAGTGCAGCTCCGCCCATCATGGAGCCTCTAAGCATGGAGCGCCGATCGATTCGGCGCTCGGGTGCATATATCGTTCGACGAGTCGTTTTCATGTAGCTGGCCTCCTAAGAATTACTGACGGCACTCGAAATTGGCTGCGTTTTCCGGATCGCCCTGGCCTTTGTAGTAGGCGTACTTCGGATAGGCGCACAGGGGACGCGTGCGTCCGGGGAAATCCTTCCCTTTCGCGATCACGAAATCGGGCGCCTTCCCGTTTTCCACCCAATCCACCACCGCGCTGAGCAAATCGAAGTTGTCGAGTGTGGAAGGTCCTCCCCCGCAATGGCTCATGCCCGGGACCAGAAAGAAGCGGCTCCAGGTCTGCACCCGATCCGCGCCGCCGTTATCTTTCTCCATGCGCTCGTAATAGCCCAGCGTGTCGTATGGGGAGAACCAGGGATCGCTCGTACCGTGGTAGAAGAGGAGCTTCCCCCCGTGTCCCGAAAACGAGGAGAGATTGGACCAGCTCCAGGTGTCCGTGAGGATCTGGCTGGCATTCGCGCGGACGCTGGCAGCTTGCTCGTCCACGCTCATCGCGGCCGAAGGCAGGACGTTGCCGAGAATGTTGGGCCCCGCGCTGGGAAGAAAGCTGAGGCCGGGTCCTTCAGTCACCATATCCGAGTCATACGGGAATCGCGGATAGATCTGGTCGCCGTGCGAATCTTTCGGACCGCTGAAGGCGCGCTCGAGAGCCGTCACCTGATCGGCTGAAAGGCAGGCGTCCGCTTTTGCTCCCCGACATTTCAGCACGACCGGATCGAACTCGCAGGCCCTGCGATTGAAAATCAAGCCATCCTTCAAGCCGTCTTTTTCGTCGCACGCTTTCATGATCGCATCCGCGAGCAGCTTGCGATCGCTGCTGGAAAACGCCTGGCTCGGAACGGGCTTTCCGGATGCATCTTTCGGCGCGATTTTGGCGAACGATGTCATGGCCCAGGAGAGGCCGATGTTCGAGTTGCCCGTGTTCATGGCGGGATCACCCGCGACTACGCCGTCGAAGTACGAGGGGTAGCGCTGCGAGACGAGCATGGCCTCACGTCCGCCCGTCGAACAACCCGCGAAGTACGAGTGCTTCGCCGGTTGGCCGTAATAGTGAGCGATGATTTCCTTGGCCAGCAAGGCGACGCGGCCCACAGCGATGTACGCGAAATCAAGGTCGGCGATCTGATCTTTCATGAAGGAAGGATCGAACACGGCGCCCTTATGTCCCGTGTCCGTGGAAACGACGGCGAATCCGCGCGCGAGTGCAGGCGCGTCGCCGGCAGCAGCCGTTCCAATTGGCGGATTCACAGATCCGTTCAGACCACCCCCGCCTTGGAAAAGAAACCGGCCGTTCCAATGATCGGGCAAGGCGATTGAAAACCCGATCGCGTAGGATTTGCCATCGAATCCCGCGCGCGGATCGATCGCGCCGTCGGCGCGGCAGTAGGGCGGAATCGGGACCGGAATCAGATCGCCCGCGATGCTCATGGTGCGCAGCGTTCCCGCCGGAGTCGTGGGAATTTCCTCGGCCTTGGTGATCGTCATCCCCGACCCGGGAAGCTGGAGATTCACAAGATCGGCGCATTTGCCAGCCGGAGCGATTCCCTTCTGCGACTGCGCGAAGGATGAAGACGACAGCATCAACGCTAAGTAGGAAAGAAAAGCTGCTCGTTTCAGATGTCTCATGCTGATCCACCCCCGGGGCGCGCGGCGCTTTGTGCGGGCGCACCTGGTTACGCCGCGCGGGGCGAAAATACATCAGAGACGCATCGCGCGGCAAATAGAAAGAGGCCGATCCCCGATTGCAAGAAACCGGCCTCTATCGAACCAAGACAAGCTAGATCGTTGCGTCGAGTGAGAGAGTTTGAATCATTTGATCGAGCTCGGCTTGGGCTTTGTCACGCTTTTCTTGCAGATCGGCGGACTCGCGCTGCAGGGCCCGTAAACGCGTTTCCTGATCGGCGAGTTGCTGCGTGTAGCGCTGCGTAAGGGCCCGCTCTTCGGCGGTTCCCTTGAGAGCCTTGAGGTTTTCGCGAAGCCGCTGCTGGTCGTCGTAGATCTTCTGCGTCTCGTCGTCGCGGCTGGAAATTTCTGCATCCACCGCTGCGACACGATTTTTCTGCTCGACGATTTTGCGGAATGCCGCTTCGATCTCAGGACTGATCGACTTCTGCTGGAGGAAAAGCTTGATTTGGTCGTCGGTGAGATTGGTGAGCTGATACGTCGATTCGAGCGGTCGCGATTCGCGGACGGCGAAAATCGTCGAATCCTTAGGATCGACTTTTACGCGAAAACGGTAGACAGCCGACGTGGTCTCGTCGGGTTTGGCATTGTCACCTGCGAGCAGCCAGCCAGTGCGCAGCGGATGCTCGATCAGGACGGTGCGCGGCGTCGTATCGTCGTTGCGGACCGTGTACACGGTCTGCTGGCGAAGTTCGCAGGTTTGCGTCATTACTCCGCGATCCACGCGAACGTGCGTGACGCGCTGAGGATCGCCCTCCGATCGCGATTCGACGCGAACGCCGAGATCGGCCGCGTACGAAAGCAGCCGTTTCTCGCCGGGCTTGATCGCATCCGTGAGACCTTCGCCAGCGAATGCTTCGTTCTCGAGAATGCTGAAGCTGCCGCTGTCGAGCGTGAGCCCGCTTGAATTGGTGAGCCATAGGGCCCGCAACGGTCGCGGCGAATTGAGTCCTGAATTCCACAGCGATACTTTTTCACCAGTCACATGCGCTTGAACGATGGGCACGAGCGCCGATTCGTTCTTGCGGATCGTGACGCGGTCTTTGAGCTTGTATTCGAACAGATCACCGAGATCGGCACCCTGTGCGACTGCTTCTGCTCCGCCGCGGGCTGCGTTGAGTTGCGCTGCGTTTGGCATTCCGCCTCCCGCATTCGGATATCCACCTCCTGTGCTCCAGCCTTCGCCGGGGCCCACGCCGGCACCTGAGCCGTGGCCGACACCGCGCCCAAAACCGAGAGCTCGACCCGAGCCTACGTTGCGTGAGGCGGTGCTCGACGACACCTCGGAGGCCGCGGTGTTCACGGATTCCGCCGCCGCAGTTACTGTGACGGTCTCGCTCGTGCTGCCGACCTGGAGCGTCGTATTTTGGGTGAAGTCGCGTCCGCCACCGAGCGACAAACCCTGCACGACAGCTTTATTGAAGCCCTGAGCGCTGAATTCCGCACGGTAATTTCCCGCGGGCAGGTCTGGAATTGCATAGCGCCCTTGATTGTCAGTGGTAGCCGTCGCGAGCAGTGTACCGTCCTGCCCATAGAGCTTCACTTCGACAAACGGCATCACGCCGCCGGAAGGATCGGTGACGACGCCCGAAAGCCCACCCAAACCGCCTAACATCGCTGCCTCATGGGTCTGAGGAGTTAGTTGCGCTGTTTCCGCAAGCGCGATCACAGGCCGCCGCGTGTAGAGGGGCTGCGAAAGCGGCTGAATGAACGACTGCGGCGCGCCAGCCACGAGTGAAAGCTCGACATTAGACCAATCCTCGCCGACTGTGTTGTCGACGATGGCCCAGCCTTGCAGCAGCGTGTCTTCGCCGCCTTTCGACGGCAGCACGATGCGGTAGGTTGTCTTCCAAACGGGCACTTCGCTGATGTAGCTGACGTAAAGCTGGCGGTCGCCCGCGCCGGCGGTCTCGATCGTCATGCGGCGCAGATCCTGTTCCCGCGCCGATCCCAGCAATCCGAGATAGCGGCCGACCTCGTCGTTCACGTCGTGCTCGGCGAGCCGCACGCTTACGGATGGAGTGAGCTCGACGCTGCGCACGTCTCCGGTGTCGCTAACCAACGTGATCACGTCGACTTCGAGCGTTGTGCCGCCGCTGACGCGCGTCTTGCGCTCGACGCTCAGCAACCGGCCAGTCGCGACACTTGTTCCGCTTCGGACCTCGAGCCTCGCTCCCCGAAGCGCCCCGTAAAATTTCGAAGCGTCCGTGGTTTCCTCAAGCGGCAAGCGAAGCGCGCCGAGGCGCTGGCTGAGCGGCGCTTCTGAGTTGTAGCTCACGCCCGCAATGCGACCTCCGTTGAGGTCCAAAATCGTGAGCGATTGCAGGACATCGTTCAGCTGGCCGCTTGTGAAGTCGATTCGGACGTCTTGATCGCCTTGAATGTGTCCGAGATGCTCGAAATAGCCGACGCCGGTTTTGTAGAGAACCACGCGGCGAATCGGAAGCTTCGACGTTGATGATTCATCCGTGGATTTGGCCTTGGCAATCGGCGCGACAAGCGCCGATACCCTGGACTCGGTTGCGTGGATCGCGCGCGGGGACGCCGAATTTTGCGGCATTGCGTACAGAGAGCCCGAGAAAACGAGCACTGCATAGACACACCCCCACCCTTTGGATTTGAACATTTTGCCCTCCGAGATTCGCCGGACCCCCTCACCTGGTCCGGCGGTGAAGTGTCTTTTCGATCAGCCGAGGCGGCGGAGACGCCCGTCGCGCCGGGCGTAGGCGCCGTCCATCGGTGAATATTTAGAGTTCGGTAACGTCGCTGATGTTGTACGAGTGATCGCTATGAAAGTGCGGAAAAAGGGGATTGAGCGGGCTATTACGGCTAGTTAGCCGGCTTGGGAGGAGCGGCGTCGTGCCAATCCTGCTGCGCGAATTCGATGCCCCAAAAATGCGGGCTCGGACACAGGAATTCGACGCCGACGCGGGTGCCCTTTTCGGTGGTGTCACCAAGGTAGACGATGCGGCATTCCTGCTCTTCTTCGGTTGCGGGATTGATCAGCACGAGTTCGGAGCCGAGCTCGAGCGGTTCGTTCAGATAGAGCAAGCCGCCATGCGCATTGATCACGATGGTCTGGCTCTTCGCGCGGAATTTCCGGCCTTCGACGTTCTTGCCGGTCGCGTGAACCGGGATTCGCGTGAAGACGCGGGAGCTGCGGCGTTCTTTCGTGACTTGCGTCTCTGGCATCGTCACAAATATCGTGCAATGAGGCGCAGGACGAGTCAATTGCGGCCGGGGACACCGTGCCTAAAAGAGCAGTCGCGAAAGTTGTTGAAATACCGTGGCCTTGCGTAGTATGTGAGCTGTACCCAGCCGAATACTAGAAGTGTCCGCGCCGAGGCCACTTGAGCGGTGCGAGGGTTCTCATTTCCCGAACCCAGGAGCCCGGCCCGATGGACTTGATCGGTTACATCGAATCGAAGCAGGAAGACAACCTCAACGAGCTCAAAGAGTTGCTGCGCATTCCCAGCGTCAGCACGAAAAGCGAACACAAACCCGATATCGAACGCGCGGCGCACTGGGTGGCCGAAAAAATGCGCGCGGCGGGACTTGAAAACGTTGAGATCGTTCCAACCAAGATGCATCCGGTTGTGTACGGCGAATCGTTGCGCGCGCCTGGAAAGCCGACAGTACTGATCTACGGACATTATGATGTGCAGCCGGCCGAACCGCTCGACCTCTGGACCACGCCTGCCTTCGAGCCCACGGTCCGCAACGGCAATCTCTACGGCCGCGGCACCGCCGACGATAAGGGGCAGATACATATTCACCTTAAGGCGCTCGAAGGCCTGCGAAACACCGAAGGCAAGCTGCCGATCAACGTGAAGGTGATGGTGGAGGGAGAAGAAGAAGTCGGCAGCGTGAATCTCTGGGATTTCGTTAAGCAGTACCGGGAGCGGTTGAAGGCGGACGCGCTGATCGTTTCTGACACCTCGATGCTGGGCAAGGGTGTGCCGTCGATTACGTACGGTCTACGCGGTCTCAATTACTATCAGCTTGAAATCACGGGACCGGCGCAGGATCTGCACTCGGGAGTTTTCGGCGGCGCCGTTCCCAATCCGATCACGATTCTGGCCGAGACAATCGCGAAGCTTCACGAAAAGAATTTCCGCGTGGCGGTTCCGGGCTTTTACGACGACGTCGCTGAAGTATCCCGCGCCGAGCGCAAGGCGCTTAATGCGCTGCCGTGGAAGGAAAAGGAGTTCCGCAAGACAGTCGGTGCACCGGCGCTTTGTGGTGAGAAGGGGTTTACGATCGTCGAGCAGCTCTGGATACGTCCGACGCTTGAAGTAAACGGCATCTGGGGCGGGTACACCGGCGAAGGCGCGAAGACCGTCATCGCTTCGAAGGCGTACGCAAAGCTTTCGACGCGGCTCGTTCCGAACCAGGACCCTGCGAAGATCGCGAAGGCAGTGGAGCGGCAGATTCGCAAGCTCCTGCCGAAAACGGTGACTCACAAGTTTCAGGTCTTGAGCACGGGCAAGCCGTGGGTCGCTCCGTATACCCATCCGATTTTCCAGAAGGCGCTGCACGCCCTTGAACAAGGCTTTGGAAAGAAGGCCGTGTTCATTCGCGAAGGCGGGTCGATCCCCTTTGTGACGCAGATGTATGAGACGTTCAAAGTGCCATGCGTGCTTCTGGGCTTCGGCCTGCCGGACGAGAACGCGCACGCGCCGGACGAGCACATCGCGCTTGAGAACTATTTCGGCGGGATCAAGTCGGTTGCGTTGTTCTACGACCAGCTCGCAAGCCTCTAGAGCGTGGCCGCGCTTTCCCACATTGGAAAAAGCTTGGTTTTTCGGGGGTTTTTGCACATTTGTGCTTGCGTTCGCATGGCTTGGCGGCTATAGTCGCACGCGGCCTCCGGGACCCGGATGCCAACTAGCAGTTCATTCTGAGGAGGAAAGACACACTCGATGGCAACTCCGCTGAGCAAATCCAAGATCATTGCGCACCTGGCTGAGAAAGTAGGCACGAAAGAAAAGCCGGTGTCCAAGAAACAGATCGCGTCGTTCTTCGACGAGCTGTTCAACCTCGCGGTGAAGGAAGCGAGGGGTTCAGGCAAGTTCGTGATCCCCGGACTGGGGCGGGCGGTAAAAGCACACCGCAAGGCACGCATGGGCCGCAACCCGGCCACGGGCGAACCGATCAAGATCAAGGCGAAGACGGTGGTCCGCCTGCGCGCGGCCAAGGCGTTCAAAGACGCCGTTTTGAAGTAGTCTATCCCGGCGCAAAGTTTCGCGGCGAAACCCCCAGATGCGTCCGGCCCGCATGGCGGGAGGAGGCTTGGGGGTTTTGTCTTTTCCTCCCGGCGCGAATACCGAGCGCACGATCGCAGATCCCATGCGCGAACATTCGGGCCTTCTCACCGATCTTTACGAGTTGACGATGGCGGCGGGTTATTTCCAGACCCGCTTCGATGCGCGCGCGACATTTGAGCTGTTCGTCAGACATCTTCCTCCCCACCGCAACTATCTCGTGGCGGCCGGGCTCGAACAGGCGCTTGAATATCTCGAAGGGGTCACATTCGCGCCCAACGAAATCGATTACCTGAGGCGCCATCCAGCCTTTCGCCACATACAGCCTGTGTTCTTTGAATATCTCGGGCAGTTCCGATTCACGGGCGACGTGTGGGCGATGCCCGAAGGCACGCTCGCGTTTCCCGGCGAGCCAGTCATGCGCGTGACAGCGCCAATCATCGAAGCGCAGATCATGGAGACGTATCTGCTTGCGACGCTCAGCTATCAGACAATGATCGCAAGCAAGGCGGCGCGGATCGTCACGGTCGCGGAGGGCCGTGAAGTAGTGGATTTCAGCGCGCGGCGTGCGCATGGCGGCCCCGCAAGCCTGCTATCGGCGCGCGCGGCCGCGATCGGAGGGTGCGGCGGCACGTCGAACACGTTGGCCGGCCAACTATTCGCAATGGGCACCTACGGAACCCAAGCGCACTCCTGGATCATGGCGCACGAGACCGAAGCCGAAGCATTCAGCAACTTCCTGGATGCATTCCCGGAGGGCTCGGTCCTGCTGGTGGATACTTACAATGTCCGTCGCGCCATCAACACGATCATCGCCGGCGGACGCAAACCGTGGAGCATTCGTCTCGATAGCGGCGATCTAACTGCTGACAGCCGCTGGGCGCGCCGCACGCTCGATCGCGCCGGCTGGAAGGATGTGAAGATTTTTGCGTCGGGCGATCTGGACGAGTACAGGATCGATGAAATGTTAAGGAACGGTGCCGCGATCGACGCGTTTGGCGTGGGAACCGCTCTGGGCACGCCTGGCGACGCCCCGCATTTGAATCTGATCTACAAGTTGACCGAGGTCGAGCGCGGCGGCAAAGTGCGCGAAGCCGCGAAGTTCAGCCACGCGAAGGCCACTTATCCCGGCCGCAAGCAAGTCTTCCGGCACAGAGACACGCGCGGTGAATTCTCTGGTGACACGATCGCGCTGCAAGACGAACCGCCCGACGGCGGCGAGCCCTTGCTGATCGAGTTCATGCACGCCGGACGCCGCACGCTGCAAGACGAACCGATTGCGGCGCTGCGCAACCGTTGTGTCACGAACCTCGCGTTGCTTCCGAAGCGCTACCGGCAGATTCATCGCAGCGCCGTTTATCCCGTCCGCTACAGCAAGCGCCTCACCGCAATGCAGCAGGAAGTCCGGCGCCGCATTCGCCGCTCTGCGCTAAAATGAGTCCGTCCCGGGAAGGACCGAAGCGCGTGGCGTCGCGAAAAATAGTCTTTTGGGAAGTCGACGCGCAAGCCGACTTCGTGTTGCCGGGCGGAAAACTCTACGTGCCCGGCGCAGAGAAAATTATTCCGAACATTCAACGTCTGGTGAGCGCCGCAGCCAAGGCGGGTGTGTTTCTCGTTTCGAGCGGCGACGCGCATCCGGAGAACGATCCTGAGTTCCAGCGATTTCCGCCGCACTGCCTGCGCGGCACGCCGGGTGCGCGAATCATTCCGCAAGGGCTCGGCAAGGATTTTCTGGCCGTTCCGAACGATGCCTCCCGAAAGTTGCCGGTGGATGCTCTCCATCATCCTCAGGTCGTGATCGAAAAGCAGACGCTGGACGTCTTCGACAATCCGCACACGAGCGAGATCGTGGATCGCTTGGGTCCCGAGGCGGAATATGTAGTTTTCGGCGTCGTGACGGAATATTGCGTGAAATGCGCAGCGAAGGGACTGCTCGATCGCGGCCGCAAAGTCTCGATCGCGAAAGACGCGATTGAATCACTGAAGCCTGAGGACGGACGACGAGCGCTCGACGAATTGCGAGCCGCAGGCGCGCGACTGATCACCACAGACGAGGCGCTAAAGGAGTTGCACGCGGCCGTCGCTCGCTGATCGTCCTACCAAGAGCTTCGGCGTGTATCAGCTAGATGTTCCGGAAGCAACCGGTCTGACAATCCCGTCGTAGAGCCACATCAGCGCGGCGGTCGCCACCCCGATTACAAGAATGACCCACCACATGTCGTTTGGATGGTGCAATCTTTCCCCGAAAACTGTCAGCAAATAGCCGCCTAGCGAACCGCCAAGCAGGAAGCCGATTGCGATCGGCAGAAACGCGTAACCCATGTAGAGACCCTGCTGTTCTGGCGGCGCGAGACGCGAGCAGTATTCGTAATAGCGCGACGCTTGCGTCAGTTCGCCGAACGCCAAGACTACGAGCAGCAAGCCCAGCGTAAACATCGTCGGATGCACAGCGAGCAGAATCCACGATAGTCCCGCAAGAAGAAAACCGATGGCGATGGTTCGCACGGCAGGGATTCTTCGCGTCAAATAGGTCACCAGAATCTGACACGCGATCACCGTGAACGCTTCAAGGCTCAAGATACGATCGACCGCCGCGTGCGGATCGACATACGTGCGCATGAAAATCCCGACGGAGGTGAAGATCTGCCAGTACACGATATAAAAGCCCGTGGTGATCAAGAGAAAGACGACGTAGCGCAAATTTCCGAGGACGATGACGATATTGGTAAGCGCTTTCCACACGCTTTGTACCTTTGCGTCGTCCGCGCGGCCGGGCTCGGGATAGAAAAGCAGCGTCACCCAAAACATCACGAAGACGCTTGCGGCCGACACGCGAAATACGTTGGCCATCCCGAGGTGCAGCGGCTCGCGAACCAGCCACGCCATGAGAGGACCGACCGCGCCGCCGATGTTCACAAGCGTGTAGTAAATCGAATAGCCGAGCGAACGCACGTTTTCAGTCGAGGCGCGCGCCGTGGTCCCCGCAACCACCGGCTTGACCATTCCCGGACCTAGCGCGGGAAGTAACAAGACAATCGAGACGAGAGCTCTATCACCGATGGCATTACGAAGGGGCGCCATCCACGATGATTCGATCGAACCCAGCAGAAAATAGCCGATCGTCAGTACCAAGTACGCACACATCAAGGTCCGGCGAAATCCGAAGCGGTCCGCGAGCGCTCCCGCTACGATCGCCAATCCGTAGACAACAAATCCCACTAAGCCGACCAGACTCGTCGCAAGCGCAGATGGGAAATGCAATTCCTCGTGGAGGTAGATCGCGAGGACGGCGGTGGTGCCGTAGTAGGCGACGCGCTCGAAGATCTCGGTGAAGTTGGCAACCCAAAAAGGGCGCTCGAATCCGGAGCGGATTTCCTCGATACGCTGCGACAGCGCCAAAAGGAGGTCACCTCATGCCGCCTCGGGCGATCAGGTTAGTGAGCGGCAGGGCGCGATTGTAGCGGAAGAGGATGGTATTCGCGTGCCTATTTTGGCTACGGATTGCCTATGAGTCCGCGGTCGCCCCAAATTTCGTGGCGCGCTACGACTCCACCGATGGCAGCGCGAGTCTTACGCCGCTACAGGGGCGTGAACCTGCATCCTGCGATGTATCGTCAGCACGATGGCGCCGAGACCCCAAATCGTCACACAGAAGCCGACGATAGGCCCGGCGTAAGGCAGCATCGTCAGTGCGCGGATGATGGCGAGTCCGAGCGCCATGCGTCCAATCGCGTGGCTTGCGCCCGCCGCTCCGCCTAACAGTTTTTCGCCGAGCCATGAGGCCGTGAAGATCTGCGCTGAATAGACACCGATGAGCCACAGAAGCACGGCGATCACGCCGACCGCTGCTCCGACTATCGTTGCACACACGATGACGGCTGCAATCGGGGTTGCCAGGAGGAAGAGCGTGCCCAATCCGAGCGCGGGGCCGACCCGCTTGCTGCACTGCACGACATCAAAAAAGAATTGCGGCGCCACGAGGAGCAAAACCAGACCGAAGATAAAACTCGCGCCCCAAAAGAGCGTTTGGTGCCAATAGTAGCGGCCGGACGCGTAATCGGGCCCGGGACCTTTGATCGAAACGTCGATGGGGCTGCTCAGCTTCGCGCCTTGGGCGACTTCCGGCGGATGCCAGCCCGAGAATTTCGTCTTGCCTTGAATTTCGGCCTGCGGGCCCACGACCAATCGCTGCGATCGTATCAACGCGCTTCCGGACAGCAGGCCGTTGAGGTCCACGACACGCGCGAGAACCGTCAGATCGCCGCCGATCTGACCATCGAGGTCCGCGTTACCGGCGAGCAAGGTCAGCGACCCGCCGACTTTGGCCTTTTCATCGAGATCGAATTGATCCTGCCAGGCCGTGATGTTCTTGCCGACGCTGCCGTTGATCGCTATCGAATCAGTGGCCACGCGGACGTTGCCGTCCACTATGCCGTTGAGAGTAAGCTTGTCCGTCAACCCGAGGACGTCTCCTTTCACGTGGCCGTTTACGGTGACGCTGTAAGAGAAGACGATCAGATCGCCATCTACATCTCCGTCGATGCGTGTTCGATCCGCGGCCACGACGAGATCGTTCTTCACTTCATGACCGGCGGGCAGTGTGTAGCTCGGATCTCCACGTTCGACGTCAGCCGCAGCTGCCGCCGGCGGCAGCGCCAGGGCGCAAGCCAAAGCTCCCATCACGAACGCGATCGGCGTGAAGCGCTTCCACTGTTTCCTGAAGAGCCAGATCGCCAGACTTCCCAGTGTCGCTATCGCCATGAATTCGGCTAGGCTTCGCATCGCGTCCCATCCTTTCCAGAATGCGCCCTGAAAGAAAAACCATGTCAAAATGCCCTGCTGCGAAAGACCGGCCTGCGAGATGCTCGCAAGCCACGGCTCCACGATTCCATTCCAGAGCGTGTACAGGCCGCCCGCGCAGAGCCCGAAGGCCGCGATCCAACCCCAGTGCGTTGAGTTGCGTTCCGGGGCGGCAATCAGATGCGCGGGAATCGGCTCGTCGTCCGTCGTGAGCGATTCACGGAGCCACACGCCTTCACTCTCCAGCGCGTGGAGCAACTGCCTGCACGGCGCGCAAGATGCGACGTGCGCGGCCACAACTTTCGCGTGGTCCTCGTCGAGCTGGCCTTCGAGATAAAGCAGGCCGGTCACTTCGTCGAAGTGATTGGCCAGTGATTGGTCAGAAGTGCTCATGTTTTTCTTCCACCCCCTGCCTTGGCCGCGACGGTTGCGTCCGGCTGGCCGAGCGCGTCGCGCAATTGGTGCCGCGCCCGCAATAGCAGCACGCCGACAAACGCCCGTCGCACGCCCAGCGTGTCGGCAATTTCGTCGTAGCTCATATCCGCGTAATAGCGGAGCACGAGCGCGGCGCGCGCGCGGTCCGGCAGCTTCGCGAGGCCGGCGCGGACTTCCTTGCTCGTGTGCTCGCTTTGAAGGCGTTCGAGCTGCCCGGGATCGGGATGCTCGAGCGGCAGCCCCTCTACATCGCCGGTCTCAAGGTCCTGCCGGATCCGCCGCCGGCGCAAGGTGTCCCAGCAGTGATTGCTCGCGACCTTATACAGCCATGCCGTAAACGGCCGTGACGAATCGTAGGTCCCGAGTTTCTGCCGCACTTTCATAAAGATTTCGGTGGTCGCGTCTTCTGCGTCCTCGCGCGCAGGGAGCAACCGCCTGCAAAAGCGAAAAATCGCCGGAGCGTATTGCCGATAGAGCTCGCCCCAGGCGTGCGCATCGCCCGCCCGGACCTGGGACAGCACCTGCGCCAGATCGGCTTCGTTCATCGCCCCGGTCGTCTTCTGTCTGTCCATGGATTAATACGCAGCGGCGGTCCGAGATATTTCACAACTATCACAAACCAGCGCACTTGTCTCCGAAACAAGACTGGGCGTCCCGGGCCTGCCGAACCCGGTCGAACGACGAATGACCTGGCCTCGCTCTGCTATACTCGCGTCCCTGCGCACCGCCGATGCCTGCCAAGGATCCAAAGCGAATCTTCCTGGTCGACGCGATGGGGTACATCTTCCGTGCCTTCTACGCCCCGATGGAGCGGCTACAGTCCTCGTCCGGTCTTCCCACGAAAGTGCCTTATCTCTTCGCGACGATGATGCGCAGGCTGCTCCAAAATAAGGAGTTGCGCCCCGACTACGTGGCAGTCGTTTTCGATGCCGCGGCTCCCACATTCCGGGACAAGCTCTTTGAATCGTACAAGGCGCATCGTCCGCCGATGCCGGAAGACTTGTCGGTACAGATTCCGTTCGTCCGGCGGTACTGCGAAGCCATGCGCATGCCGATCCTCGAATATCCCGGTTACGAAGCGGATGACGTGATCGGCTCGCTCGCCCGTCAGGCGGCGAAGAACAATCTCGACGTAGTGATCGTGACGAGTGACAAGGACTTGATGCAACTCGTCGGCGGGCGCGTCCGCGCGCTCAATCCAGCGAAGAATGATCTCCTGATCGACGAAAAAAAAGTCGAAGAGATTATGGGCGTGCCGCCGGACAAGGTCGCAGACGTGATGGCGCTGATGGGCGACGCGATCGACAACATTCCGGGCGCGCGCGACCCCAACGAAAAGCCCGCTCCGGGCGAACGGCGAAAAGCCGGTATCGGCGAAGTGGGCGCGCGCCAGCTGATTCAGCAATTCGGCAGCGCCGAGGAGGCCGTTGCGCGCGCGAGTGAAGTGAAGCGAGCGGGCTACCGCGAAGCGCTCGAAAAATGCGGCGAGTTCGTGAAGCTGAGCAAGCAGCTCGCGAAGATTCACGTCGACGCGCCCGTGCCGCTCTCCCTCGAAGATTTGCAATTGAAGGAACCGGACGCAGCAGCGTTGCGCGCGCTTTATGCGGAGCTCGGGTTCACGTCACTACTGAAGAACCTGGCTCCCCTCGCGGACGACCGTACCACGGACTACGCCGCGTTGGACTCGGCGGATGCGGTGAGAAAATTTGTCGACTCAATCGCACCTGGCCAGCTCGCATCGATCTGGCTATCGCTCGATTCCGAGGAGCCGGAGGACGAAGGGTTCGGCACGCGCGTGCTCGGCATCGAGATTTCGACCAAACTGGACACCGCGCGATTTGCTCCGAACGACGGCGAGAACAGCGTGCTTGCAGCTTTGGGCAAATGGCTCGCCGATCCGAAGCGCCCCAAAATCGTTCACGACCCAAAGCTGTTCGATCTGCTTACGTCCGGGTATTCGTCGGATGCTGACAACACCGTAGCGGGAATCCGCGACGCGACGATGCTCTACTCGTACCTGCTCAGGCCGACCACGGCAAATCACGCATTTGCCGAAGTCCTGCTGCGACATTTGAATCGCACGCTGTCGGGCGCGCCGGGCGAACGCGCAGATTTTCTGCTACGCCTCGCGCCGGTACTACGTGCGGAAGTTGAAAAGCACCGATTGCTCGAAGTTTACGAGAAGATCGATCTGCCGCTGGCACCCGTACTTGCGCGAATGGAGGCGAGCGGCGTCCGCGTCGATCCGAAGCGTCTCGAAAGCATCTCCGCCGAAGCACAGGGCGAAATCATGCGCCTCGAAAAGGAAATCTACGAGTTGGCGGGCTTCGAGTTCAAAATCGGCTCGCCACAGCAGCTCGCCGAGGTGCTTTTCGACAAACTGAATCTGCAGCCGCCGCGCAAGAGCCGGATGAAAGTCCGCTCGACCGCCGCCGATGTGCTTGAAGAGTTGGCGCTCGTCCACGAACTCCCGAAAAAAGTCCTCGAATATCGTGAGCTCGCCAAGCTGAAATCCACATACGCCGATGCGCTTCCCCGGCTCGTTCACCCAACGACCGGCCGCCTTCACACGCACTTCAGCCAGACCGGCGCCGCCACCGGCCGTCTCAGTTCGTCGAATCCGAATCTGCAAAATATTCCCGTGCGCACGGAGCTTGGCCGTGAGATTCGCGCGGCGTTCATAGCGTCTCCGGGCCATCTGCTTCTTTCCGCCGATTATTCGCAGATTGAACTGCGTATTCTCGCGCATCTCTCCGAGGACCCTGTTCTCGTCGAAGCATTTCGTCGCGGCGAAGACATCCATTCGCGAACGGCGCAGGAAGTTTTCGCTGTCGCGCCCTTCGCGCAGACGCCCGAGCACCGTCGCGTCGCGAAGGTGATCAACTTCGGCGTGATCTACGGACTTTCTGCGTTTGGTCTGGCTCAGCAATTGGGAATCGATACGAAGGAAGCGGCGAAATTTATCGCTGCCTACTTCGAGCGCTACAGTGGCGTGAAGCGATATCTTGATGGCCAGATTGCCGAAGTCCGCAAGACCGGATTCACGCGAACTCTTTTCGGCCGCACGCGCCCAATTCCCGAAATCAATTCGCCGCAGCCGGCTCTGCGCAGCTTCGCCGAACGCACCGCTATGAACACGCCGATGCAAGGCACGGCGGCTGATCTGATCAAGCTCGCTATGATCGATCTCGATGGCCGCCTCGCGGCCGATTTCAAATCGCGTATGATCTTGCAGGTCCACGACGAGCTTCTTTTCGACGCGCCGGAGCAAGAGATTCCGCGGCTAACGAAGGTCGTGAAGGAAGCGATGGAAGGAGCGCACAAGCTGCGCGTGCCGCTGGTGGTCGATACAAAGGTCGGACCGAACTGGCGCGACATGTAGTGAGACGGGATGGTCGAAAATTTGGGAAGATTCGTAGTACACAAGAATGGGAGGTCAAAATATGGCGCCTAATCACGCCGAGGCATTCCTGAAGCTGGTGAATGATGCGAAGACGCGCGTCAAAGAGGAAGATTATCGCGAGACGAAACGGCGGCTCGAAGCCGGCGAGAAATTCGTTCTGGTCGACACCCGCGAAGATTCCGAATGGGCGAGCGGCCACATTCCGGGCGCAATCCATCTCGGCCGCGGCGTCATCGAGCGAGACATCGAGAAAGCGGTTCCCGATAAGAATTCGCAGATCGTGCTCTATTGCGGCGGCGGATATCGCTCGGCGCTCGCCGCAGATAATCTGCAAAAGATGGGCTACCGCAACGTGATCTCAATGGATGGCGGCTGGCGCGGCTGGACCGAATCGGGTTTCCCCACCACCAAGGATTAGCTCGTCAGATTCAGCGGTGGCTACACACCGCTACGGCTCGCACCAAAGGAGGAATTCGCCATGGCTACAGGCACGCCGCGCAGAATCGTCACGGGCCACGACAAAAGGGGGAAATCGATTGCAGTGTCTGACGGGCCACCGCCGAACGGACTGAAGATTGCCGACCGCGGCGTCACGTTTTACGAAATCTGGAACACCGACGACGGTCCGGCGCCAATCGCGGCCACCGAAGCCGAGCCTACGAACCGCCCGGTCGAACTTGCGCCCAAGCCGCGCGGTACCGTGATTCGCATTCTCGATTTCTTGCCCAGCTTCTCCCAAAAGGCATCTGGCAACCCGCCGTTCATGCACCGTACGGAGACCATCGACTACGGGATCGTGCTTGAGGGCGAGATGTTTCTGATCCTCGACGGCTCCGAGTTGCACTTGAAGGCCGGTGACGTAGTCGTCCAGCGAGGCACCGATCACGCATGGGAAAACCGCTCCGACAGGCTCGCGCGGATGGCGTTCGTTTTGATCGACGGCGCGTTTTCTCAGGAGTTGAAAGCGTCGTTGCCAGCGGGTGCCCTTGAAAACGTAATTCGCGGGCCGCTGAGAATCACGCAGGGCTGATCGCTGAAGAAGAGTGGCTGGGGCGGTTGGACTCGAACCAACACCATCCTCATTAACAGTGAGGTGTCCTACCGATTGGACCACGCCCCAACCGATTACAACCATTTTATCCAAGTTCACGCGAATCCCGGAGCGAACTTTTTCTCCGCGGATCGAGCCACCAACAAGAATTTGTGCGTTTTGTGGGAAACAGGGGATGAAAGCACTTCCGCCGCGCATTCGAGAAGGGTGAGTGGAAGTAACGGCTCGGCAAGAAGTGGCCGGGGGAAGGAAGCCGGCCCAGCCCTCAATCCCCTAAAGGGATCCTCGGCTTTCCTCCCCCTGACCATGAGGCCTATCGCACGCACAAAACCAAACCTAAGCTGCTGAAATTACAAGGATTTCATTCGTGCTACTCGCGTAAAAAGTCCTCACCGCCAGTAAAAATTCCGGCGAGTGCGAACCCGCCACGGAAGTGGCAGAAACTTTCCCTACCTGATGGCCTTCACCGGAAAAAGAAAGGCGAATAAAGCGTTCCGATCCGCTGGCGAAAAGCTGAAAGGAAGATGGCGGCTTGATCGAAACTGACCGTGTTCGGCTAAGACACTGGGAGAACCGCGATCGCGAACCGTTCGCGCGACTGAATGCCGACGTGCGAGTGATGGAGTTTATGCCGGCTACACTTTCTCGCGCGGAGAGCGACACGTTGGTCGACCGAATCGTACGACATTTTCAAGTGCACGGCTTCGGTCTCTACGCGGCTGAGTTGCGCGATTCGTGCGCGTTCATCGGCTATGTCGGACTTGCCGTGCCAACGTTCGAAGCTCACTTTACGCCGTGCGTCGAGATCGGCTGGAGGCTCTCGCCTGATTGTTGGAACCAGGGCTTGGCGACCGAGGCAGCCAACGCTGTCGTGCGCCATGCCTTCGAGGATCTTGGCCTCAGTGCTCTCGTCTCCTTCACGGTTCCCGCAAACGTCCGGTCACGGCGCGTAATGGAAAAAATCGGCATGACTCACGAGCCAGCCGGCGATTTCGATCATCCTAACTTGCCAGTTGGACATCCGCTGCGACGCCACGTTTTGTACCGGCTGCGCCGTGAGACGAAAATGCAGTTTTCGGCGCCAGCGGGCTCGCCTTGACCCTCGCGAACGCCTCCTGCTATGTTGAGAGATTACGCTGGGCTCATTCTACCCAGTGAGCGAGGGGCTCTTCTGTAGCGGGGCGCTCCACCCATGGGTCTCAAGAAGATCGTCATTCGCGGCGCGCGGCAGCACAACCTCAAGAACATCAGCCTGGAAATCCCGCGCAATACGCTGACCGTCATCACAGGCCTCTCCGGCTCGGGCAAATCCTCTCTTGCGTTCGACACGCTTTACGCCGAGGGCCAGCGGCGCTACGTCGAATCGCTTTCGGCCTACGCGCGGCAGTTCCTCGACCAGATGGAGCGGCCGGAAGTGGATTCCGTCGAAGGCCTTTCTCCCTCGATCGCGATCGAGCAAAAGACGACAACACGATCACCGCGCTCGACCGTCGGCACAATCACCGAGATTTACGATTACCTGCGCGTCGTTTACAGCGCCATCGGCACGCCGCACTGCCCGAATTGCGGCAAGCCCATCGCCCGCCAATCGACCGAGCAGATCGTGCAAGCCGTGCTGGCGCTCAAGCCGGACGACCGCATCATGGTTCTCGCGCCGGTCGTTCGCGGGCGCAAGGGCGAATACAAGAAGGAACTCGAAAAATACGCGAAGGAAGGCTTCGTCCGCGCGCGTGTCGATGGCCAGATTGTCAATCTCGACGAACCGATTGCGCTCGACCGGCGAAAAAACCATACGATCGAAATCGTGGTCGATCGGCTGCTCCTCAAAAACGGCATCGCGCAGCGGCTCGAACAGTCGGTCGAAACGGCGCTGAAGCTTACCGGTGGTCTCGTCACGATCGCCGTCGTGAATGGAGACGAGCACGTCTATTCGGAAAAACTGGCGTGTCCCGACTGCGGCATCTCCGTGCCGCAACTCGAACCGCGGTCGTTCAGCTTCAACTCACCCTACGGCGCGTGCCCCGAATGCCACGGCCTCGGCTCGAAGTACGAATTCGATCCCGCGAAAGTGATCGTTGATTGGACGAAGCCGCTCTTTGAAGGCGGCCTCGGCCCCGGCTCGGGTACGGCTGCGTTGCAGCGCACTTTGCAAATCGCGGCTGCTGCGTACCATTTCGATCTCGAAATTCCCTTCGAAAAATTGGCGCGCAAAACGCAAAATCTGATTTTGTACGGGAATCCATCCAATGGCGGATCGGGCAAGGGATTGAGCTTCCTGGGCGTGCTCCCCTTCCTCGAGAAAAATCTCGAGGAATCGACCTCCGACACGTATCGCGAGTGGCTGACGCAGTACATGTCTCCGGCCCCCTGCACCGCGTGCAACGAGCGGCGGCTGCGCCCGGAGAGCTTGGCGGTGAAAATTGCGGGGCTTTCCATCGCGGACTTCACGGCGCTTTCGCTCGGCGACGCTCGCGCTGCCGTCGACAGGATTCGCGCTAAGCTCAATCTCCGCCAGCGGAAAATCGCCGGGCGCCCGCTCACTGAGGTCGCCGAACGCATTGATTTCCTGATCGCAGTCGGCTTGGGCTATCTAACGCTTGCGCGCTCCGCAGCGACGATTTCCGGCGGCGAGGCTCAGCGAATTCGCCTTGCGACGCAGATCGGCTCGCGCCTGCGCGGCGTCCTCTATGTGCTGGACGAACCCTCCATCGGCCTGCACGCGCGCGACAACGGACGCCTTATTTCGACGCTCGAGACGCTGCGCGATTTGGGCAACACGGTGCTTGTAGTCGAGCACGACGAGGAAACGATTCGCCGCGCCAACTACGTCGTCGATCTCGGGCCCGGCGCGGGGAAAGCGGGCGGGCATCTGGTCGCGACCGGAGCGCCAGCAGAGATTGCAGAGAATCCCGCGTCTCTGACCGGACAGTACCTATCCGGCAGGATGCACATAGCCGTGCCGGAACAGCGTCGCAGCGCCAACGGCAAAGTACTTTCGATTTTAGGCGCGCGCGGAAATAACCTGAAAAACATCGACATCGCGATTCCGCTGGGGCTTCTCACGGTCGTCACCGGAGTTTCGGGATCGGGAAAATCGACTCTCGTGAACGACATACTTTATCGCGCGCTCGCTGCCAAGCTCTATCGCTCCCGCGAAAAGCCCGGCGAGCATCGTGCCGTGCTGGGCATCGAGCATCTCGACAAAGTGATTCAAATTGACCAGGCGCCGATCGGGCGTACGCCGCGTTCGAATCCCGCCACGTACACCGGTGTTTTCGCGCCAATTCGAGAACTTTTTGCGATGCTCCCGGAATCGCGCGAGCGAGGGTACAAGCCAGGACGATTCAGCTTCAATGTGAAGGGCGGGCGCTGTGAGGCGTGCCAAGGCGATGGCCAACGGCGCATCGAGATGAATTTCTTGCCGGACGTGTACGTCACTTGCGAGGTCTGTCGCGGCAAGCGCTACAACGCCGAAACGCTCGCGGTGCGTTACAAAGGCCTGTCGATTTCAGACATTCTCGATCTGCCGATCGAAGATGCACTCAAAGCGCTCGAAAACATTCCTGCAATACAACAAAAACTGCAGACGCTCGTCGATGTGGGACTTGGCTACGTGCAGCTCGGGCAATCGGCGACGACGCTTTCAGGCGGCGAGGCGCAGCGCACGAAACTCGCGAAAGAGCTTTCTCGCCGGCAAACGGGCCGCACGCTCTATATTCTCGATGAGCCGACCACAGGTTTGCACTTCGACGATGTAAAGAAACTGCTCGACGTGCTGAATCGCCTCGTTTCGCTCGGCAATACCGTGCTGATCATCGAGCACAATCTTGACGTGATTAAGCAGGCCGATTGGATTATCGACCTCGGCCCCGAAGGCGGCGAAGCGGGCGGACGCGTGGTCGCTCAGGGCACGCCCGAACAAGTCGCGCGCGCAAGGAAGTCCTATACCGGCCAGATTCTTTCCCGCGCCCTCCACGGCGCGAATGGAAATCGCGCGAGCTGAGGACCAATTGACCTTCGAGAATCGCCCTCCGTTGAACGTTCCTGAACCCGACGGCGCTCAGCCTGAAATCGCCGAGTCATCGCATCTGGGTGCTGCGGCGTCTTTTTCGTCTGAACCTGCGCCGCAATTGTCGGCGGTTGTTCCCACCGACCTCCGAATCCCCTGGGGCTGGCTCGACCTGCTTTTGTTCGTGCTCGTAGCGTTCGCTGCAACGATCATCGTAGCGATCATCGTCCTGCTGGGATTCTTGGCTTTCGGAGTGAAGATCTCGCAATTGCGCGCCTCCGTAAGCAAAGAGGGGCTTTTTGCGGTCATCAACCAGGTAGTTCTTTTCTTGGTGCTAATTGGCTATCTGGCGGTGCTGATTCGAGCGCGTTTTCGCGCTCCCTTCTGGAGCACGATCGGCTGGCGGCGGTTGGAGGTCGAACATGTTCCTCGGGTGCTGGCCTATTTCGGATACGTTGGGGGGGGATTCTTTCTCGCGGCAGTCGTTCAGATCGTCTCGGTTGCTGTCGGCACGAAAGCGAAACTGCCGGTCGAACGGTTGTTCGAAAACCGGCTGACGGCGCTGCTGATCTTGCTCATGTCGGTGCTGCTTGCGCCGCTGGTTGAAGAAACGATCTTTCGCGGCTTCATCTATCCCGTCGTCGCGCGAACTTTCGGCCGTGGGGTAGGGATCGTCGCCACGGGGACGCTCTTCGGTCTGCTTCACGCGTCGCAGCTTTGGGGTGGCTGGACGCAGATCGCGCTGCTCGTCTTCGTCGGGATCGTTCTCACATACGCGCGCGCGGTCAAAGGCACGGTAGTCGCGAGCTATTTGTTGCATCTGAGCTACAATTTCTTCGTCTCGCTAGCTTTTGTGGTCGCCTCGCACGGCCTGAAAATGATTCCGCCGGGCTCCTGACGCTCCCTCTCTCGCGCTGCGACAGAATCGGCTAGAATGGCTAATTGCGCGCGAGGCAATTGGCCAACAGGTGCGTCGAACGGCCGGAGAAAACTTCATTGCACACGGTTGAACCCATTCAGTGGACGACGGCAGGGGTGGTCATGCTCGACCAGCGGCGACTGCCGCGCGAGGTGATCTACCACACCTACACGGACTACCGCGAAGTGGCCAAGGCGATCAAAGACATGGTCATCCGCGGCGCTCCGGCGATCGGCGTGGCGGCGGCTATGGGGGTCGCGATCGGCGTCCAGCACTCGAAGGCGGAAACGCTCAACCAACTGCGCGCGGAATTCGACGTAATCTGCGACACGCTTGCGCGGACGCGTCCCACTGCGGTCGACCTTTTCTGGGCGATCGAACGGTTCAAGCGTCGCTTCGCCGAGCTCGCGCTTGCTGCCGAGAAAAATGGCGCCGGTGGCATCGCCAATATCAAATCTGCGCTGATTGAAGAAGCAAAGCGAGTGCATCAGGAACGCCGCGACGCCGATGAACGAATCGGCCGCTTCGGCGCGGAGCTGATGCCGCAGAGCGGCCGCGTGATGACACAGTGCAACGCTGGTGCGTTGGCCACGGGCGGCATCGGGACGGCCCTCGGCGTAATTCGCATGGCCGTTGAATCGGGCCACCACATCGACGTGCTTGTTCCGGAGACGCGCCCCTACCTGCAAGGCGCGCGACTCACTGCCTGGGAGCTGCACCAGAATCACATTCCCCTCACGCTGATCACCGACAACATGGTGGGCCATTTCTTGAAAACGGGCGGAGTCGGGGCGGTCGTTGTCGGCGCGGACCGCATCGCGCGCAACGGCGACACGGCGAACAAAATCGGAACCTACGGAATCGCCGTCCTCGCTCGGGAGCACGGCGTTCCCTTCTACGTCGCAGCGCCGATTTCCACGCTCGATTTCTCGATTCCTTCGGGAGAACAAATTCCAATCGAAGAACGCGCGGAGGAGGAAGTCACGCATCTCGCAGGCGTGCGCATTTCGCCCGAGGTTCGCGCGGCACATCCCGCATTCGATGTGACGCCCGCGCGATTCATCGCCGCGATTATTACCGAGCGCGGAGTCGCTCGCCCGCCTTATGAAACTTCGCTCCACGAGCTAGCAACTTACTCGTAGCGCAAGGCCTCGACGGGATTCAGCAGCGACGCCTTCCAGGCAGGATAGACCCCGAAGAACACACCGATCATACTGGCGACAGAAACTCCCAGCAGCACCATGAACAGCGAGACAGAGGCTGGAAAAGACGGAAAAGCCAGCCGCACGGCGAGGACGATGGAAGATCCGAAGATTACGCCAATCGCACCTCCGACTCCGGCGAGTGTTACCGCTTCAAGCAGAAATTGCCAGAGAATGTTGGCGCGACGCGCGCCGATCGCCTTGCGAACCCCGATCTCTCGCGTGCGCTCGGTGACGCTCACGAGCATGATGTTCATCACGCCGATGCCTCCAACCAGGAGCGCCACCGATCCCACCGCCAGCATCACGATGAAAATTCCGTTGGAAATTTCCTTCCACGTCTGGACAAACGTATCCGTGGTCATGATTTCAAAATCGTCCTTCTTGTCCGACGAGAGCTTTCGCACCCGGCGCATGTATTCGCGCACTTCGTCGACCGCCAGAGGAAGGTCTTCCGTGCTGTCCGCTTCGGCGAAAAGTATCACATCCTTGAATTCGGGATGCAGTTTCATCAGGACAGAGAACGGAACGCAGGCGATATTGTCCTGCGGATTATCGCCGGTGCCGAGTGCCTGCTTTTGCTCCTGCAGCACGCCGATCACAGTGAAGACGTGCCCTTCGAGCAGCACCTCCTGACTGACAGGATCCTCCCCGTTTGGGAAGAGGGTTCCCGCCGAGGTGTGTCCAAGCACGGTCACCGAAGAGTGGTGCTCATTGTCGACATCATTGATGAACCGCCCGCGTTCCATATCGAAATTACTGATCTGCGCGATGGACGGTCCGTCCCCTGTCAGCATCACGTTTTTCGCGCGAAGATTACCGCGCCGCACCTCGCTCGAGCCGGCTCCGACCTCATAGTTTGCGATTTGCGCGGCTGGACTCGCAGCCACCACATGCGTCAAATGCGCCAAGCCGTCGGCCCATTCCGCCTTCAGCTCCTTGCGCTGCAGCAGTTCCATGGACGGTCGCCCGAACGTGGCCCACGACATTTTGGAGACGATGATCGTCGTTGATCCCAGGGACGAAATATTGCCGAGAACGTTCGAGTTCAGCCCGTTGATCACGGCGCCGATCACGATGATTGTCGTGACGCCGATCATGATTCCCAGGACCGTCAGAAACGAGCGCAGTGGATTGCGGCGCAGCACATCGAGCGCCAGCACAATCGATTCCTTGATTTCGTCAAATCTTCTCGCCACTCCCATAGTCATCCTCTGAAATCTCTACTCCGACCTCAGCGCTACGACCGGATCGAGCCGCGCTGCCTTCGCCGCGGGATACACGCCGAAAAACAGCCCCACGCTCGTCGCCACAATCAATCCCACGATGACGGACCAGAGTTGAACCGAGCTTGGAAGGGCTGTCGTGAGCGTCACAACCTTCGCAAGCAGAATCCCCAAAAGGACGCCGAACGCTCCGCCAGCCGCCGCAAGCGTCGACGACTCGATCAAGAATTGCATGCGGATGTCGCTTTGCCGCGCGCCAAGCGATTTCCGCAGACCGATCTCGCGCGTACGTTCCGTCACCGAAACCAGCATGATATTCATGATCACGATTCCGCCCACAATGAGGGCGATCGACGCGATCCCGATCATCACGCCGAAGAAGGTGCCGCTGATGCTTCCCCAGAGCGAAAGAAACGATGCATTCGTTTCCATCGCAAAATCGTCCGCGTCGTCGTAGGCGACGTGGCGGCGTCCGCGCAGGATCATCCGGACCTCGTCCATTGTCGGTTCGAGCGCCTGCGTGCCCGCCGCTTTGACCCAAAGGCGCACCGAGTCGTCCCTGGCGTACATCGCCTGATACGTCGTGATGGGCAGTATGACCCAGTTGTCCTGCGACTGCCCCATTACCGAGCCGCGTTTTTTCGCCACTCCTATGATTTCGCATTCTCCTGTATCGACGCGGATCTCCTTGCCGATTGGGTCCGATCCCGGAAGCAGCTTGTCGACGATGTCGAAACCCACGTCGCATACCGGCGCGGCCCGCGACACATCGAGGCGCGTGAAATAGCGTCCCTCCGCTAGCTCGCGGCTCATCACTTCCGGCATCTCGTGCGTGAATCCGATGACGTTCGTATCCGAGAGGTATTCTGTCCCGTATTTCACCTGCCCGATCTTGCCGACGTTGGCAGCCACGGCCATGCAGCTTCGGCAGCTATCGCGCAGCGCGAGGTAGTCGTCGTAATGAAACTTCCTTCGCTTTTGCGCCGCCTCCCATTGATCGACATTGGTGATGATCGAGGGCGACCGGTTGACCATGAAAACGTCAGCCCCGAGATTGAAGATCCGCTCGGCGACGTACTTGTTCAGCCCGTTCACGAGGCTGACCACCGCGATCACGGACATCACTCCGATCACCACGCCAAGCAGCGTGAGCGCACTACGCAGCTTGTGTGACCACAGGCTTGTGGTGGCGATACGCACTGCCTCGCCGAACGTCATCGAGGTTTTTGCTGCCATGAGTTCGTGCCCACCTGATTATACGTGCTGGGGAGCGCAAAGTTGCAAACAGCCGCGAGCCTGACAGGGAATTATAATCAAATGAGCCAGAAGGCCTTACGGCCAAGGAAGGGACGCCAAAAGCAAATGGGGAGCCTTTGGGGCTCCCCATTTGCAAACTTCAGCAGCCGTGAGAAACGCGCGATCAGAACTGCAGTCTGAGAGAGAACTGACCGAACCGCCTCTCGTCGTGATCGCCGCCTAGAGCGCCGCTTCCGAGACCGCCCTTTTCCTCGACGATGTTGGATGGATCGTAGTTGTCTTCGCCGTTCACGTAAAAGTTGTGATGGTTGAAGACGTTGAACCCTTCGGCGCGGAATTGCAATTCAAATCGCTCCGTGAGCTTGAAGCTCTTTCCGATGGCAAGATCGTCGTTCCAAGCTCCCGGACCGCGGAACGCATTTCTGCGGGTCATGTTCCTCGGATACGGCCCGAAGTCGGAAACACCGAGCGCGGGGTTCAACGGGCCCATATCAGCCTCGGCCGGGATGCTCAGGGCAAAGAATGTGTTGCCGGAATCGGCTTGCAACACGGGCGTACCCGTATGGTATTGCGTGATGGGAGTGGCCGGGGTCAATCTCGGAATGACGTAGTAGTTGAGGAGATAGCCCAGGTCATAAACCGAAAACGGAATTCCGGTACGCGCAGTGAACACAGACGAGATACTCCAGCCACCGAGAACCTGCCGGAGAACTCCTCGGCCTTCCTTGTACCAAGGGGTGTTCCAGACAGGGGACAGCACGATGCGGTGCCGGATATCGTAATCCGCGCTGCCCCAGTCGAGTAACGGATCTTGATAGTTCGTGTAACCCAAAGAGGCGGCCGTTTCGCTCTCGGAGAACGTTGAACTCAGGTCATCGGACGCGTGAGCCCAGGTGTAGTTGCCGATCAGAGTCAGACCGGTGTGATGCAGGTCATTTGCTTGAAACTTGACGTTGAGGGCGTCGTACCGACTTGAGCCCCGACTGCCTCGATCGTTGATTGGCCCGTACTGCGAATTCGGCCGCGTGTAGCAAACGAGAATCGGGTTATCCGGATCAGGCGAAGCCGGATCGGCGTATGGGCAATTGGCATTGACTACCAACGGATCGCCGAGCAGTGCCTGTCCGGCGCCAAGCAGGTTGATGTTATTGATGTCGTAAAGATGCACACCGTGCGCGCCGCTGTAGGACACGCTGATCAGCGTGCTGGGTGCCAGCTCGCGCTCAAGAGCCAAGCTCCAGAACTGCGTCTGAGCCACGTTGATATGTGGGTCCGGCATGCGCAATTCCGTCGGTGTTAGCGCGCTCGCTGGTCCCGCTTCCCCTAGAGGTCCGAGATCATTATTGGTAACAAATTGCGAGCAAGTGCTGATTACCCCGTTCACGTTTCCGGTGCACGTGTCGCTCAGCACCGCGCTCGCCGGCGGATTGAAGCTGGCATTATAGGTCACGTTTCCGAAGTTCCGCTCGTAGCTAATTCCAAAACCGCCTCGCACACTCGTTTTTCCGTCACCGAAGAGATCGTATGCAAAGCCCACGCGCGGTGCCAGCGTTCCCCACCTGGGCGCCCAGAACTGGCCGATCGAACTGTTTGCAGTGAGTTCGACTCCGCCGGTCCGCACGTCCTCCGGGTAAGCACCTGGCCCGTAGTAGAAGTTCGAGTCGAGGTCCGCATGGTTGTTATGCTGCACGCCGAAATGCTCGTAGCGCAGGGCGTAATTGACGGTCAGCTTGCGGGTGACCTTAAAGCTGTCCTGCGCATACAATGCCCAGTCCATGTAACGATAGCTACGAGCAGGGTCGGCCGCTGGAAGAGGCGGTGTCACGGTGCACGCCGGTGTGACAATGGAGTTGCCGAAAATATCGGTTGCGCATGGAAGCGCGCCCTCCGCATTCACCCTGGCCGTAAACGAAAGCACAGGAGACGCATACTCTCCATCGTCCTTAACTCCGCCCGCGTTCACCAAATTGCTCAATGCCGGCCCCACGTCTGAGCCGAGCACCTCGTTGGCCTGCTGATATGCGCCGTAAGCAATGTTTAGCTGGATATACGTAAGCTGGCCGCCAAAGCGCATCGAGTGCTTTCCCTTCGTCCAAGCCAAGTCCTGGAAAAATTGGATCGTATTCTGCGGTCCGCCATAAGGTAGGCCGCCTGAACCATCCGCCGTGTTCTCCAATCCGGGCAGCTGGATGACGAAGCCCTGTCCCGCAGGATCGGTTGCCTGTGCATAGTTGTTGGTACTCAGGTACAGGTTCGGAGTGAACGTTAGTTTCGTGTCATAGCTCGATTTCACGTTGAATCGCGTAAAGCTAAGTTTCGTACTGCTAAGCAAGTTGGTGGAAAACGTGTGGCTGATCGAATAGAGGGCACTGTTGTCGAAGTTACTTCCGCCGGCGTCGTACTGTGGGTACGCGCTGTAGTTCACGGAACCCGGAAAATCGTTCTCGCTGTACCGCGCAAAGCGAAAGAACATCGTTGTATTGTTGGTTAAGTTGTAATCGAGACGTCCAACCAAATCATTCGTGTTCTGTGGAACGCCGCCGCCCGCGTCAAACGGAGCTCTGAAGAACACGTGATCAAACACAGCAGTGTCGTCGAGAACAGCCGTTATGCCGTTTATCTTCGGGAAGGGATTATTGACGCCGGCAGTGGTCCCGAATGCCCCGGCCCCCACTAAATCGCCCGCAGTGACAGGCGTGCCGCTCGTTGGCAATGCGCCTGTACCGAACGTCGTGAAATAGTTCTGTACGTTCGCCGGCAGCATCGAAATAAAATCGGGATCGAGGATGTCGTTCTGCACTTCGGCGTTGCTGCGCACGCGAACGAATTCTTCAGAGAACGTGGCGAACAGCTTGTTCTTCAGGATCGGTCCCCCGATGTTGTAGCCAAACTGATTGCGTACATACGAACCTTTCGGAAGATCGTTGATATTGTTATTGAATGTGTTGGCCGTATACGCGGAAAGGCGGTTGTACTCAAACGCAGACCCGTGAAACTCGTTTGTACCGGACTTCGAATCCACGTTTACGACCCCGCCTGAGGCCCGGCCATACTCCGCGCCGAAGTTATTGGTGATGATGCTGAATTCTTGAATCGAATCGGCTGGGACGGTCTGGCCAGCGACGACAGTGAAGATGCCCACATTTTCGACGCCGTCCAAAAGGATCTCCGTGCCGCTTTCACGCTGCCCGTTAATCGAATAGCCGACGCCGCGATCGGTAAGGCTCTGGCCGGTGGTGAACGAAGGATTGGGGCTGCCGGCATTGCTGGTGGTGTCGGCGCCGCTTATGTTGCCCGAGAGCGCGACAAAGGAGTACGGATCGCGATTCAAGCTGGGGAGTTGTGCCAACTGCTGGGAATCCACCAGCTGCGACAATTCCTGCGACTGCGTGTTGACCACCGCTCCGCCCACGCCCACGACTTCCACCGTTGTGGTTTTTCCGGAGACTGAAAGCTGAGCGTCGACCGTCGCTTTGCCTCCAACTGTCACCTCAACGCGAGTCGTGAACGGCGAGAAGTTGCCGCTGCTCGCCGTGACGTCGTAAAACCCGGGCAACAGACCTTGGATGAGGTACTCACCAGAGCCCCCAGTCTTAACGGTCCTCTCAGAGCCTGTTGCGGCATTCTTGGCCGATACGCTCGCGCCGGGGATCACCGCCCCTGTCGAGTCAGTGACAGTACCGTTAATCGATCCGGTCTCCGCTTGAGACCAAGCCGGTCGGTACGTGAAGAGAACAGCCGCCAAAAGCGAAATAGCGACCAATAGTTTGCGATTCATATCGCCTCCTGAAGAGATTGGCGTCCAGCTAAGCCAGCGGAGTTGACACGCCCCAAAATCGCCCGCGCACACGAGGCACACGCCTGGGCCGCATCATCGCAAGTCTCGCTCCAACAGAAACAGACCGTAACTATCTGTTTTTCATAGCGATCGTCTCGCACGAGATATGGAGAGGCGGTAGTACTCCGCATTGACGTATACGCAAATTGGAATCGAATTTCTATGTAGGCGGCCTTCTGCGCCTCAGCGGCCAGCTGCACGGTGCCTACGGAGCCAAGTTTTAGTACCTACCCCTCCTAGCCCCGAAATCGGTAGCGCTTATCAGGGGACGCATCCAGCCCTTGCGGACAGCTAGCTGGTGGCCCACGGCATCTAAGTCTGTCTCAGCCCTCCGGAACCTCGGCTCGCAGTGCCGGAGTTATGTCACGCCGCTGGCGGCCATAAGGTGCCGACGTTCTGTTCAAAATCCAAAATTGTTTCTCGGAGGACCATTTATGGCTCGAACTTTGGCATGCTTGTTTGCTCTACTCATTCTCTGTTCGTTCTCGGCTCGTGCGCAGGGCTTGGGAGACAAACTTGAACTGTACGGGGGCTATTCCTACATCCACATCGATAACAGTCCGTCGTTTGGTACGAGCGGTTGGGATCTAGCGGGCGAGTACAAATTTGCGGACTGGATCGGCGGAGTCATCGATATCGACGGGAACTATAGTTCGGGCAACGCTCTCCACACTGTGCTTTTCGGGCTGCAGGTGTCGTGGCCCGCTCGCGTGTCGCCATTCGGCCACGTGCTGATTGGCGTCGCTCACGGCGATTCGGGTCCCTTCACGGACAACTCGTTTGCAGCGGCGATCGGAGGCGGCCTCGATGCGAGGCTGGTGCCCCACGTTTACTGGCGAATTTTCGAGGGCGACTATCTGTCAACCCACGCGTTCGGGGTTCATCAGAACAACGCCCGGATTTCGACGGGAATCGTGATCCACTTCTGATCTGAAACTACGCCACTACGTTCGGAACAGCTCGCATTGCGCTCCGCGAGCTGTTCCGGAATGCTGTCCAACTACGGCATTTGAAACTGCACGAGAATGACGGTCTCGACCTCGACGGGTTCGCCGCTCAGCCGCGTCGGCTGATATCGCCACTGCTTGACCGCCGCAACCGCGGCGCTCGCCAGGATGGGACTGCCGCTGACCACTTGAAGATTCTGAATCGTGCCGTCGGTGCCAATGATCGCGCGCAGTTGGACAGTCCCGGTAAGATGCATCGCGATCGCAATACGCGGGTAATCAGGCTCAACACGGCGGATGAGGAGCGCCTCCATCACTCCGCCGCTCATCTTCACGGGCCGATTCGGATGCGCGACGGGTGCTGGTCTCGCGATTTCGCCGTTCGTGTTTAATCCGAATCCATTGCCAGGGCCTGGTGGCAGGTTTGATGCGAAGACGTCATCCGGCGGCGGAGTGCCACGATCACCCGTAGCGATATGCGCCGGGATCCTAGGCGGCTGGTGGAGCATCGTGACTCCGGGAATTGGTCGCACGGTACGGCGCTGTTCGACTACGCGCGGCAGTTCGGGATTGGCGCGCGGCGCGGAATGAAAAATCGGAACCGGGGCTAGGACGGGCTGCGATGGCAGCACCGACGGGTTTATCAGCGGCCAGAGCGAAACAATGGCGAGTGCGGCAGCTTCCAAACAAGTTGATGCGAACAGCGCCTGACCGCGCAACCAGCGCGCGCGCCTGACTTCCCCTGAATCACTCTCCACGATGCACTGCGAAAGGCTTCCGAAATCGCTCATCGACACACCTCCTCGGTCCAAATCAACGCCGCTAGAAATGCTGGACGCTTGAGCGCGGCCGGGACTGGACCGGCTCGTCGCGTGGCCTCGGAGTTCGCGCGATCTCTGCTCTAGATAGACACCGCGCTTGAAACCTGGTTCCCGGAGGCTACGAGCGGCGGCGCGGAAGCTGCAACATCCACTCCTGCTGGGACTTGCGCGATTCCGGTCGCCCCTTGCATCGGTTTCGCGCTGTCGTGCGTCTAACGGGTTGTAAGTGGCCTTCATTGGGGTCATTGAGGTGTCCATCATGAACCGGAATACTCTGGAAACAGTAGGCGTTCGTTACACCGGCTGGGCTGCACTGAACCGCGATCCGCTCGAGGACCAGGTCGAATTCACCTGTCCGCACTGCGGTGCTCATTCGACCAAGACAGCCCGCCGGCCTCGTTCGGCGTATCACTTCACCGACGGGTTCGTGCAGGACGTGGAAGGCGAAAGCGGCACCTGCCGCAACTGCAAGGGGTCGGTGCGCCTTTCTCCGATCGTGCTCGTGCATGATCGACAAGAACAGCAGCGCTTCCACGCCGTGTTTGAAGCAGATCTCGACGTGTCGAAAAACTGACTGCCAGAAAAAAGGCGAGGGAATTTCTGCTCCCTCGCCTGAGCTTCCTTCCGAATTGATCATCGCGGTCTAACGATACCGGCACTCCGCGCGAATCCGCTCGAGTTCGCGGCGTTCGTGGTCGGCTTGCCGGCTGTAATAGCCGTGATGCGCGATGGCTCGATCGAGTTCGTGCTGCTCGTGCCGAATCTGCTTCGCGCACCAATCTTCTGCGCTCGCCGTTCCTGCCGCACCGAACATCGCCAACACTCCCAAAAGGATTGCGAATGATTTGACGTAGCTCAACATGATCAACCTCCGCTGCAGCCCCGAAGCCTGCTGGGTGGCTACGCTTACATGGCTGCCTACCAGAGGGGATGGTTGGAGCGCCGGGCAGGTTGCTTCGGTCCGCACGCTGATGAATCGAGGCGAGATAGCTAGCGGCGGACCCACTCGTCTTCGAGACCGAGGTGGTGTTTTTCCATCTGGTGCCTGACTTGCGCGAAGGCGTCGTCCACGGTGTCGGCAAACTTCAGAAGCCTGTAATCCGCTTCGCTCATCGTGCCGGTGTGGACCATGTGCCGCCAGTTCAAAACTTTGTCCCAATACTCGCGGCCGTAGATGAGGATCAAATGTTTCGATGCGAGCTTGCCGGTTTGCAGCAGCGTGAGCATTTCCCAAAGCTCGTCCATGGTGCCGAATCCGCCCGGGAAAACGATCAGCGCTTTGGCCATCTGCGCGAACCAAAGCTTGCGCATGAAAAAGTAGTGGAAGCAGAAATTCAGTTCCGGGCTGATGTAGGGATTGGGCCGCTGCTCGTGAGGAAGCTGGATGCTCAATCCGATTGACGAACCCCCAGCTTCGGCAGCGCCGCGGTTTGCGGCTTCCATGATTCCAGGCCCGCCGCCCGAGCAGACCACGAAGCGCCGCGGTTGCGTGCCGAGTGTCATGGCCCACGCGGTGATGCGACGGGAAAGCTCGCGCGCCTCTTCGTAATAGCGCGACATGTTCACCATCGATCTCGCGGCGATAAGCTTCGTGCGCCATTCGTGAGTGTCGCGTCCGCGCGCCGCCCGTTTCGTCTTGCGCAAATTCGAGAGCGCCACGTCGCGCGGAAAGACGCGCGCGGAACCGAACATCACGATCGTGTCGGCCACGCCGGCGCGCCGCAGCCGGTTGAGAGGATCGAGGTACTCGGCCAGAATGCGCAACGGCCTGGCGGGCTTGCTCTCCATGAACACGGGATCCTGGTACGCCAAGTCGGGCATCGGCAGGTGGCCGGAACGCTTCATCATTCCCCCTCGAACAAAATGCAAAGAACCATTCTAACGTGAGCGCTGCGCCGGCGCGTGCGGAGTTCGCGCAGCGATGCGCGAATTCGCCATGCGGCACCCCCCGATTCATTTTCGGGTAGCCGGAGCGCCGATCCTTTATTTTGAAAGAGTTGCGGCGAAATCTACTTATTTTCACTTTCGAGTAGAAATCGCGAAACGCGAATTTCGCAACATTCAAAAAAATTGCCACTTGTTGGGCGTGCCGAACGATTGTTTTCAACAAGATGCGCGCGAAAACATCTGGTTTTGCTTGACACTTGTGCGGACGGCGAACCTCGCGGCCAAAACCGATCCGCGCTCCTGCTGCGACGGTGTGAGCCGTGCGGCGCGGTGGAGAGCTAGCTTGATCGCCGAACAGCCTGTTGCTTCGCTGGCGCACGTGCGCACACCGTCCTTTCTGGCTCTCGCGTCGAGAGCCACATTTAGGCTAGCAATTGCGAGCCGTTAGCGATTCGTACCAAAGGACAGTTTTGGTAGCGTTGTAGTACGACCTGTCCGATATGCGGACGAATCAGGATGCGCTGCGGGCGGGCTTGGAGTCTTCGGCGAGGAGTTCGGGGGCGGTGAAAACCGAGCGGTAATTGTATTTCGCGCGGAGCATGTCCGAGCCGCCTTCTTCGCGGTCGACCAGGCTGATCACGGCGATCACTTTGCAGCCCTCACGCTCGGCAGCGTCGATGGCTTCCTGCGTCGAGCCGCCGGTGGTGCACACGTCGTCCACGATCGCTACGCGCTTGCCTCGCGTTTCTTCCATTCCTTCGATTTGCTTCTTGCGCCCGTGGCCCTTGGCTTCCTTGCGGACCAGGAATCCTTGCAACGGCCGCTTTTCGATCGCGCTTACCACGATCGCCGCGGACACAACGGGATCCGCGCCCATGCTGAGCCCTCCGATCGCGTCGGGCTTTACGCCCATTTCGTCGAGCATTTCGAGAATGCAGTAGCCGGTGTGGAGCGCGCCTTCCGCGTCGAGTGTCGTGAGCCGACAATCGAGGTAGTAGTTGCTCCTTTTGCCCGAAGCCAAGGTGAATTCGCCGCGTTTGATCGATTTCGCGCGCAGCAGATTCGCAAGCTGTTCGCGATGGCTCACTTTTTTCGTCTACGTTCTCGTGTGACCGGCCTGCCATCTGGGGCGTCATGCAACGCTCCAGGCAAGATCGCGGCCAAGTCCGATTCGACATCGATTCCGTACTGAACACAAATTCTCGCGATGTATATGCCGAACACGCCCCTAAGTTCTCCGACTCCCGAGAAAAAAACCATGCTGGGTCCAAGATACATTCGACTGTGCTCGTTCGGTATCGAGTCAAGGAATTTGCGGCACGCGGCACGCATCGCGGCAAGGGATTCCGCAAGAGTCGAGGTTCTGTCGAGCTGTTCCAAGTCTTGCGTCAGCCGCTCTCTGATCAGGCGTACGGAATCGATCACGTGCGGAGGCGATTCCAATTCGTACGGATTGTAGAGGGCGCGGCGATCTTCAAGAAACGTGATTAGCCGCTTGGCGATTTGTGCATCCAGCACGGGCGGGTTCCACGAGATGCCGAAGATCGGTGTCGAAATTCCGGTTATCCGATCAGCGATTTCGCGAAAGGAAAGCTTCATGTTGCCCTCGTCTATTTCTTCTCCGGCTCGGCCTCGGATTCTTCTTCGAGGATGGCGGCGGCAGCGGCGATGCGGTCACCTTCATCGAGGCGCAGCAGGCGGACGCCCTGCGTCGAGCGGCCGGCTTCGCGAATTTCGCCGGAGTGGACGCGGATCACCTTGCCGTGGCCGGTGATGATCATGACGTCGGAATCCTCGCGGACTTGCAATGCGGCCACGACCGGGCCGTTGCGCTCGGTCGATTTCAGGTTGATGACGCCCTTGCCGCCGCGCGACGTGACGCGGTACTCGGCGAGCGGCGTGCGCTTGCCGTAGCCTTTTTCGGCGACAGTGAGCATCAGCGACGTGAGGGATTCGCGGATTTCGTCGCTCTCAAGTTCGTCGAGATCCTGCGTGGACTTCTGGTACTCCTTCTGGATGATCCCAAAGTCGACCTGCACGGCGTCCATCGAGACGACGTAGTCGCCCTTGGCAAGATCCATTCCGTTGACGCCGCCGGCATTGCGGCCCATCGAGCGCACTTCGGATTCGCGGAAGAGGATGGCTTGGCCGTCGTGGCTCGCGAGGAAAATCATCTGCTTGCCGTCGGTGAGTTTTGCGCCGACCACCTCGTCGTTGGCATCTAGGTTGATGGCGATGATGCCTGATGGGCGCGGATTCGAGAATTCCGCGAGCTCGGTCTTCTTCACCGTGCCGTTCTTCGTGGCGAAGAAAACATACTTGCCTGCTTCTTCCAAATTGCGTGCCGGCACAATGGCCTTGAGAGTTTCGCCTTCCTGAAAACGAACGAGGTTATTGATCGCTTTTCCGCGCGTGGCCGCGGCGGCTTCGGGAATTTCGTACACCTTCAGCCAGTAGATGCGGCCCTTCGACGTGAACAGCAAAATATAGCTGTGCGCCGAGGCGGTGAAGAAATGCTCGACGAAATCGTCTTCGCGCGTTTTGGCGCCGATGCGACCCTTGCCGCCGCGCGACTGATGGCGGTAGGTATCGACCGAGGTGCGCTTCACGTAGCCCGCGTGGCTGACGGTGATCGCCATCTCCTCGTCTTTGATCAGGTCTTCGAGCTTGATCTCCTCGACGCGGTCGACGATCTGCGTGCGGCGGTCGTCGCCGTGGTCCTTCTGCACCTCGCGGAGTTCGGCGACGATCACGGCCTTGAGCTTCTTGTCGCTGGCGAGAATTTCCTGCAGCTCGGCGATGCGCTCGCGAATCTGCGCCAGCTCCTTGAGGATTTCATCGACAGAGAGCTGCGTGAGGCGGTGCAACTGCAGCTCGAGGATGGCGTCGATCTGCGTGTAGGTGAGCCCTTCGCCCTCGGCGGGACCGATGGCTTCACCGGTGAGAGCGACGATGCCGTACTTCTTGCGATCGACCTTGATGCCTTCGATCGTTCGCTCCTTGCCTTGCACCGTCACGCGGACGTTCTTGTTTGCAAAGAAGTCGTGGAGGTTTTCGCGGGCGTTGGCGCGGCTGGAAGATCCGCGGATGATGCGGATCACGTCGTCGACATTGTCGAGCGCAATACGGTAACCGAGCAGGATGTGCTCGCGCTCGCGCGCCTTGCGCAGCTCGTAGATAGTGCGCCGACGGACTACGTCGACGCGGTGCTCGATGAAGAGGCGCAGCAGGTCGAGCAGTCCTAGCTCGCGCGGCTGGCCGCCGACGATCGCGAGCAGGATCATGCCGTAGGACTCCTGCATCTGCGTGTGCTTGAAGAGGTGATTCAGGATGAGCTGCGGCTCTTCGTCGCGCTTCACTTCGATGACGATGCGCATGCCTTCGCGATCGGATTCGTCACGAATGTCCGCGATGCCATCGATCTTCTTGTTCTGGATCAACTCGGCGATGTGCTCGATCAGGCGAGCCTTGTTGACCTGATAGGGCAGCTCGGTGATGACAATGTCCTGACGGTCCTTGCCGCGCTGCTCGATGGCGGCCTTGGCGCGGACCTGGAACGATCCGCGGCCCTTCTCATAGGCCTGCTGAATTCCCTCGCGACCGTAGATGTAGCCGCCCGTCGGAAAATCCGGGCCGGGAACGATCTTCATCACCTGCTTGAGCGTGGCTTCGGGATTCTCGATCAGCAGGATGGCGGCGTCGATCGTTTCCTTCAGGTTGTGCGGCGGAATATTCGTCGCCATGCCGACGGCGATGCCGGAAGAGCCGTTGACGAGCAGGTTCGGGATACGCGTGGGAAGAACGACCGGCTCTTTTTCGCTTTCGTCGAAATTGGGAACGAAATCAACGGTTTCCTTTTCGATGTCGGCGAGCATTTCCTCTGCGATTTTCGAGAGGCGCGCTTCGGTGTAGCGCATCGCCGCCGGCGGATCGCCATCGACGGAGCCGAAGTTGCCCTGGCCGTCCACCAGCGGGTAGCGCATGTTGAAATCCTGCGCGAGGCGGACGAGCGCGTCGTAAACGGGCGTATCGCCGTGGGGGTGGTATTTGCCGAGGACTTCGCCGACGATCTTCGCGCACTTGCGGTAGGCCTTGGTGGAAGTGAGGCCGAGCTCATACATGCCGTAGAGAATGCGGCGATGGACGGGCTTGAGGCCGTCGCGCACGTCGGGCAGAGCGCGGCCGATGATTACGCTCATCGCGTAATCGAGATACGACTTCTTCATTTCCGATTCGATATCGACCGGAGTGAGGATCTGCTGGTTTAGCTCGTCAGCCATTTACATCCTTTCGTGACTGGTGATTCGTAACTCGTCAAAATCATTCTCATCGCGCGTTAGGATCGTATTGGACGGCGCAGACAAGATTTCCTTCCGTGTCGAGAAACTTCATGATCCAGGCGACGCCGGGAATCGCGGCCTTCTTCATGACGATCTCGCCGCCGTTCGCTTCCACGGCGCGGGCGATGGCGTCGACGTCGTCCACCGCGAACGAACATTCGAGGCCGATCACCGGCTGCGGCGCGACATTGAATTTGCGCGATTGCATGGCGCCGAGCGGAGCAAGCGGATGGCCCGCCGAATCCTTGATCTGACAAAAATCCGTCATCGGGCCGCCGAAGCCCTGAAACGTCCAGCCGAAGACGCCGCCGTAGAATTTCCGGGCGCGCTCAAGATCGTCGGCGTGGATCGCGAAATGCGAGAGCCGGTTTGCCATTCAGCTTCTCCAACTAGATGTCGAGGTTGACGACTTCGAGGGCGTTTTCCTCGATGAATTTGCGGCGCTCTTCGACGTTTTCGCCCATGAGCGTGGCGAAAATTTCCTCGGCGGCGACGGCGTCCTCGAGGCGGACTTTCAGCAGCGTGCGCGTCTCGGCGTTCATCGTCGTTGCCCAGAGCTGCTCGGGATTCATTTCGCCGAGGCCCTTGAAGCGCGTGATGGTGAATTCTTTTTTCGCGTCTTCGAGGACGTAATTCAGCAGCTGCAGCGCGGACTCTTTGGTGGTCTTGTCGCCATTGTGAGTGATCGTAAAGGGCGGCCTGTCGTTTTCCGCGATCGCCTGACGCAGAGTGCGGAGGCGCTTGTATTCCGGCGAAGCTGCGAGCGCCCAATTGATGCGCTTCTCGCCGCCGTTTTTCAGAACCAACTCGTGCAGGCTGTGCTCTTCGTCGTATGCGAATTTAGTATCGACATCGAGCTTGGCCTTTTCGATCGCCTTGACCAGCTCCTGCAACTTCTTCTTGTCGCTGAAATCGGCTTTCTTATCGAGCTCGGAGTCGGCGAGCAGTTCGACAAGCTTCGGATCGCGCAAGCGGCGGCCGAGCTTCGAGGCGACCTGGTCGTACTCCTGAATGTTCAGGAGGAACTGGGTGAGATCGCCGCCTTCGAGCGATTTGCCGGTCTTGCCCTTGACGACGTGCTCTTCGGTGGCGCGCTTCATGAGCTCGCGCGAGAATTCGCGCTCGTCGCGGATGTAGCGATCCATTTTTCCGCGCTTGACGCGATAGAGCGGCGGCTGCGCGATGTAGACGTGCTCCTTGTCGATCAGCTCGCGCATGTGGCGGAAAAAGAAGGTGAGCAGCAGCGTGCGGATGTGGCTGCCGTCAACGTCCGCATCGGTCATCAGAATGATTTTGTGATAACGGAGCTTGGTGGCGTCGAAATCATCTTTGCCGATGCCGGTGCCGAGCGCGGTGATGATGGCGCGGATTTCCTCGTGGCCGAGCATCTTGTCGTAGCGGGCTTTCTCGACGTTCAGGATCTTGCCCTTGAGCGGCAGGATCGCCTGGTAACGGCGGTCGCGTCCGCCCTTGGCGGAGCCGCCGGCCGATTCGCCCTCGACGATGAAGAGCTCGCAGCGGGCGGGATCGCGCTCCTGGCAATCGGCAAGCTTGCCCGGAAGGCCCGAGGAATCGAGCGCGGACTTGCGGCGCGTCAGTTCGCGCGCTTTGCGCGCAGCTTCGCGGGCGCGGGCAGCGTCGATCGTCTTGCCGATGATTTTGCGCGCGATTGACGAATGCTTGTCGAAGTACTCGCCGAGCTTTTCGTTGACGAGAGATTCGACGAGGCCCTTGATGTCGCTATTCAGCTTGCCCTTGGTCTGACCTTCGAATTGCGGCTGCGGGAGCTTCACCGAGACGACTGCGACCAGGCCTTCACGAACATCATCACCGGTGATCGAGATTTCATCTTTTTGCTCCTTGAGCATGCCGAACGAGCCGGCGTAATAGTTGATTGTGCGCGTGAGCGCGGAGCGGAAGCCGGCGAGATGCGTGCCGCCATCGACCGTGTTGATCGTGTTGGCGAAGGCGAAGATATTCTCGGCGTAGCTGTCGTTGTACTGCAGCGCGATCTCCATATCGACCGTGCCGCGCTTGCCCTCCATGTAGATGGGCGAATCGTGCAGCGTTTGCTTGCCGCGGTTGAGGTGCTTGATGAATTCGGAAATGCCGCCGGTGAAGCGGAATTCGGCTTTCTTGTTCGAGCGCTCGTCTTCGAGAGTAATTTTCAGGCCCTTGTTCAAAAAAGCCAGCTCGCGCAGGCGCTGCGAGAGCGTATCGAAGCTGTAGGTGGTCGTCGAAAAGATCGAGGGATCGGCATGGAACGTGATTTTCGTGCCAGTTTTGCGCGTTTTTCCCGAAGCCTTCAGCTTCGAAGTCGGGATGCCCTTTTCGTAGGACTGCTCCCAGACTTCGCCGTCGCGCCAGATTTCGAGATCGAGCCAATCGGACAGCGCGTTCACGACGGAGACGCCGACGCCGTGCAATCCGCCGGAAACTTTGTAGGACTCGCTATCGAATTTTCCGCCGGCGTGCAGCACGGTCATCACGACTTCGGCGGCGGGCTTCTTCTCGGTCGCGTGCATATCGACAGGAATACCGCGGCCGTTGTCGATCACGGTGACGCTGTTGTCGTCGTGCACCTGGACGTTGATTTCGTCGCAGAAGCCGGCCATCGCTTCGTCGACGGAATTGTCGACGACTTCCCAAACGAGATGGTGCAGGCCCATTTCGCCGGTCGAGCCGATGTACATCGCGGGGCGCTTGCGGACGGCTTCGAGGCCGCCGAGAACTTTGATCGAAGTCGCGTCGTACTTGTGCCCGCCGGACGGAGCGGCACCACCGGGCCCTTTGGAGGCCGGAGTCTCTTTGTCACCCATGGATCGTGCGTCTCCTCAGAAGAAGGCCTCAGGTCAGCCGACTGCTCCTTCGACAGCGAAGGCCTGAGCCACACACCAAACACTGCGGCGATGCTTGACGTTCTCGGGAAGGCGGTCGCGCGGATTGGCTCGACTAACCTTGCCCATTGGCCCCATTCGCAAGAGCGCTCGGCGCTCAAGCTGGGACTCGAAGGGTTTTTCTCAGCTCCATCCCGTCCTGTACCGAAATTTCGGGCGGACGCGGCGAAGCTTTCGCTCCCCTCGGAAGGGGAAGTCAATGGCCTGCGACGCCGAATTTCAACCGCCAGTTCTGGCGCTGGCAGTCGCGGCGCGCGCAAGCTCGGTCCGAAAAGAAATGCCATTCAGGAGGATTTCGGAACCAATCAAATTTTACCGGAAGGCAGCCCGAATCACAAGGCGATTCTCAGGCTGCGACTTGACCATATCTCCAGGGGAATCAATAGCTTGCGTATCTTCATCCGATGGCCTTTGCCGCTGTGCTGACGAATCGAATGTGGCGTGTCAGATGAAGCTTTCGTTGATGCAATGCGTCGAATAGAAGCGTACGCTGGCGGCACTTTTTGAGGAGGTCGCGCGATGAAACGAAGCTGGAATGCGAGCGTGTGGGTGGGGCTGGTCGTGGTGTTTGCGGGAGTGGCGAGCTACCCGCTGATCTTTATTCGCTATCCCGTGACGAGAGATTTTCCGTGGGCGAGTTTGTTAATTATGGCCCTCGGCCTGGCGCTGCTCGCAGTGGGAATTTCGCGGGCCTTCCGCCGTCCGGATGCGTATCGCGGGAAAATTTTCGGCAGCGTCCTGGGAGTTCTTGCTGCCGCAGTTGCGGCGTTTTTCTGCTACGGCGTCTTTTACGCGACGCGGCAGCTGCCGGCATCTCACGGCGCGCCGCAGGTCGGTCAACTCGCACCGGATTTCACGCTGCCGGATTCGACGAACAGGCCGGTGAATCTGTTAGGAACGCTCCATTCACAATTCTGGCCAGAGGGTACGGAGCCGGTCGCGGTAATTGGCATCCCGCCGATTAGCACTCCGCCGCCAGCGGCTGTGGTATTGATTTTCTACCGCGGATACTGGTGACCGTTCTGCAACTCCGAGTTGCGGAGCTTCGAGAAGGCGCTGCCGGAATTCGACTCCCGAAAAATTCGAGTGATTGCCATCAGCGTGGATTCGCCCGCGGATTCAGAAAAGCTGCGCAAGTCGCAGGGCTACACGTTTCCGATTCTTTCCGACTCGAAGGACGAAGTGATCCGCCGCTGGGACTTGGTTCATCCGCACGGCGGGCCCGATGGCATCGACATTGCGCGTCCTGCGGAATTCCTGATCGATTCGTCAGGGAAGATTCGCTGGGTAAATCTCACGGAAGACTTGCGCGTCCGCGCAAGACCACAACAGGTTTTGGATGCTTTCGACGCGATGAGTCGGGCGCAGGCTTCGCTGCGTTAGCTCAGGCGCGTCAAATGCGCATGGGCATGACGACGTAGCGGTAGCGGCTCGATTCATCAGCAAGCGGGCGAAGCTGGCCGGCGGATTGATCGTCCTTCAACTCGAAACTGATCGGACCATCCGGCGCGGCACTGAGAAAATCGAGCAGATATTGGGCGTTGAAGCCGATGCTGATCGGCTCGCCCTTGAATTCCTTTTCGATGGCTTCTTTCGCCTCGCCATACTCGGGGCTCGAAGCGGAGATCTCCAAACCTTCTTTGGCGAGAGTGAATTTCACGGCGTGCGAGCGCTGGTCAGCGAGTTGCGAGACGCGGCGCAGCGCGTCCTGCAGTTCGCTGCGCTCAAGCACGACAGTCTTGTTCGCGTCGCGCGGCAGCACGGCCTCGTAGTTCGGGAACTGGCCGGTGAGCTTGCGACAGGTAAGCAGGCGCCCGCCAAACTGGAAAAAGAGATGGCTTTCGTCCTGACCGAAATCGACCGCACCTTCATCGCCTGCCTCAGCGGCCAAGCGCTGGACTTCGTTCATCGCTTTCTTCGGAACCAGAACGCGCGTTTCCGATGAAAAGCCTTCGAATTTGTGGTCGGCCTCGACCATCGCCAAGCGGTGGCCATCGGTTGCGACCATGGTGATCGAGCCAGGCTTGAGGACAAGCAGCGCGCCATTCAGCGTGTAGCGCGACTCTTCCTGCGAGATCGCAAATGTCGTCTTCGCGATCAGGCCCGCGAGCAATTTCGCGGGAATCTTGACGAGTGCGTGCGGGAAACTCGGCAGCGCCGGGAAATTGTCCTTCGACATTCCCACGAGCTTGTAGTTCTTACGATCGCAGGTGATCTGGACCCAGTGGTTCTCAAGTAGTTTGAAACGAATCTCTTCATCCGGCAGCAGGCGCACCAGTTCCAGTAGTTTCTTTGCCGGAATCGTGCCCGCACCGTCTTTCTTGATTTTTGCGTCGCACGACGTGCGAATACTCAGCTCAAGATCAGTCGCTGTGATCGTCAGCCGATTGCCCTTCGCTTCGCACAAGAGATTCGAGAGGATGGGTATCGTCGTCTTGCGCTCGACGACACCCTGCGTCAGCTCCAACTCCTCAAGCAAGTCGTACTTCTTTACGCTGAATTCCATCTCGTGTGCGGTCCTTGCACTGGTTTCTGTGGTCATAGGTTGGATGCGGCTACTTTACTGCTTTTCTTTGTTTGTACAAAGTAGAGAAACCGTAGTCGCCGCCGCAGTTGTGGAATTCTTGAAAACGGATTCATTGTGCAGACACCGCGAGAGTTAGCGTACTCATAGTGCTGTGAAACATCGCAAGACGCTGTGCAAGCTTCGCGTAGTACGAGCGGCTCAAGCTGATATTCACAATCCCTTCACAGTCCGTCCACAGCGATGCGCGCGAACGCGGACAGCACGGCGGTTCAAGACTAGCCGAATGAATCGAGTAGCCTGTTGATTGTCCTGTTCAAATCCTTGTCGCGCTGGCGAAGGGTCTCGATCTTGTTGATCGAATGAAGCACCGTGGTGTGATGCTTGCCACCGAACTGCTTTCCGATTTCCGGCAGCGACGCCGTCGTGAGCTGCTTCACCAGAAACATTGCAATCTGCCGCGGGAAGGCGATCACCTTCGAGTTGCTGCGAATTTTCAGGTCCTGCGCGCGCATTCCGAAATGCTCGCTGACGCGCTTTTGAATCTGCTCGATGGTGACTTTCTTCTCCTGCGTCTCGATGATGTTCTTCAGCACCTGCTGCGCGGTCGGCTGATTGATCTCCGCGCCAGTGAGCGAGGAATACGCAATCAGCCGGATCAGCGCGCCTTCGAGCTCGCGGATGTTGGACTTGATCGAGCGCGCGATGAACTCGGCCACCTCATCCGGCAGGTGAACGCGCTCGCTATCGGCTTTCTTTTGCAGAATCGCGATCTTCGTTTCCAGGTCCGGCATCTGGATATCAGCGATCAAGCCCCACTCGAATCGCGAGCGCAATCGCTCTTCGATCGATGAGATCTCCTTCGGCGGGCAGTCCGAGGAAATTACGATCTGCTTTTGCTGGTCGTAGAGTGCGTTAAAGGTGTGGAAGAACTCCTCCTGCGTCCGCTCGGCGCGCGCGATGAACTGGATGTCGTCCACCATCAGTACATCCATGTTGCGGAAGCGGTCGCGGAAGCCCGGCATGCGCTCAAAGCGAATCGCGGCGATCACTTCGTTGGTGAATTTCTCCGCGCTGATGTAAGTCAGGCGCAACGCAGGGTTGCGGCGCTTGAGCGCGTGGCCGATCGCCTGCATCAAGTGCGTTTTGCCCAGCCCCACACCGCCGTATAGGAAGAGCGGGTTGTAGGATTTCGATGGCTGCTCGGCGACGGCGATCGCGGCTGCGTGCGCAAACTGGTTGGACTTGCCGACGATGAACTTGTCGAACGTGTAGCGCGGGTTGAGCTGGGTGTCCCACGACTCGAAATCGAGCTTCGCCTGCGGCGAGGCCGCTGGATGCGCGCCGGTCGGTTCCGCTTCGGCGCAGATGAACTCCAGCGCCAGCCCGGGCCTGCCGATTTCCGCGAGGACGGCCTGCAAAAGTTCCCCATAAGTTTCCGTTAAACGCTTGCAGAACAGTCGGGTAGGGACGCGGATGACCAATTTATCCTCGTCGGCGCGCTCTTGGCGGGTGGGGCGAAACCAAGTGGCGAAGCTATGGGGATTGACCCGGCGCTCGGCGTGCTGAAGGACCTTGTCCCAGAGATTCATTGAAGCAAATGACTCCAGCCAACAATTTCCACACCGGTGGAAATATTGTGGAAATTCTCGCCCCTTCGCGAGAAGCAAAGCTTAGTGATTTCTAACGTGTCGGGTTCGACCTGCTAGAACGCCCCCGGCAACTGCGATGTCCTACAGCGCTGGTGTCCGGTTATGGCCCTCAGATACGCGAGGCGGGATTCTGCCTAAATGTTTTGCGATGGGCAAGAGAAAACTGAATGCAAGAGCATCGCGCGCTTCACACACAATTCACAAGTTTTCCACAGAAGAATTTGCGCTGAGGTCGGCGAAAAGAATTGCTTTCGCATGCGATGTTGGGCGCTCGAAATGAAATTTCCGGGTCTGCTGCGAGGAAAGTTTTCCACAGGCAGTCTTTCAACAGCCCCGCTGAACTTAGTGCGCGAGCAATGCCGCGTGGCGAGGCTCGGGAAATGCAAAGTCAAAAATTCCGTTGGGATCATCCGCGAGAAGAATGCGATCGTGCTCAATCAGCAGCGCGGAGGCTTCGAGCGGCGCGCCTGATTTGGTCGTCGTGTGATACGCGGAGCGACGGTTGCCGTCGTTGTCGAAGTGCACCAGTTCATCGCCAATCGCCGCCCACACTTCCTGCGTGTCGGGATCGACCGCAAGCGCCTGAATCACTGGAGTCGGCGGAGCAGAGCCACTTTTGCCGATGGTCACGGTGGTCCATTGCTTGGCCTCTCGAGGCGGTTTGAATTCGGACGCGGGCAAAGAGATTTCGTACGCGGCGTATCCGAAGCGATCGTATTTGCGAATCGTAGGATCGGGCAGTGACGTAAAGGCGAAATAGATCTGTCCCGTGCCGTCGCCGTAGAGCCGTCCCGGACTGCGCAACCCGCCGCGTTCGCTGCCCGCGGGCGGCGCCGGAATGTCACCGAATGTTCGCGCGAGCGCGCCCCGTGGATCGAAGATGCTGACAAGTTGTCCTGAGCGCAACGAAGTGGCGGCGAACTCTCCGCCCGAAAGCGCTGCAACAGAGAGCGGCGCAGCTAAAGGAACCGTCCGAACCGGCGAGCCATCCAATTGGAAGACCCGCACAACGTTCGCCCCACGATCCACGACGAACAGTCGGCCCTCGGAGTCGAGATCGAAGTCTGATGCGTACATGATTCTGGCGCCGCGCGAGTTCGCGTTCGGAATTTGGCCGACCCGACTGCCATCGGCCCCATAAATCACAACCGCATTGGCCGGCGCAGCCAGAATGTAATAACGGCCGGCGGCGCCGCGTTTGAGCGCCGAGACGCCGACGCCGATTTCGGAAAAGACGCGCGCCCGCGCCGCGATTTCGCGCGTGAAAGCCTGATCCTGCGCCGATGCAAGCGGCGCCCCGGTTGCGGTGAGGAAAGCCAGGGCGGCAATCGATACGAAGGCTGAAGCGCGTCGCGACATGGGCTATGCGATTTTATCCTCTGGCGGTCGAAGAAGATGCCGGGAGCTGTGCGCGCGTTGCTTGGACCGAACCCAGATCTCGCGCCGGCTAGTCGAGACGAAACTTGAGGCGGCCGATGGAGCGGGCGTGACCGGTCGACTCGTCGACGTCGATGAGGACCGAGTTCATCTGAATATCGCCCTCGGCGACGACGAAGCGCGACGGCATCCCGTCGAGGAAGTGCTGCAGGATTCCTTCCTTCTCCATGCCGATCACGGAGTCATGCGGGCCGGTCATGCCGACATCTGTGATGTAGGCCGTGCCGCCGGGAAGGACTCGCTCGTCAGCCGTAGGAACGTGCGTGTGCGTTCCCAGCACCGCAGAAACCTTGCCGTCGAGATACCAGCCCATCGCCATTTTTTCGGACGTCGCCTCGGCGTGCATGTCGACGACGATGACTTTCACCTCGGGCGGAATTCGCCTGAGCTCGGACGAGGCGGTTCGGAAAGGATCGTCGTTCGCCGCCATGAAGGTGCGGCCCTGCAGATTCAGCACGGCACAGCCGACGCCGTTTTTCGTTTGGCCGACGTAGAGCCCGCTGCCCGGCGAACCGCTCGGGAAATTCGCGGGACGCAGCAGGCGGGGCTCTTGGGGGAAGAAGTCGATAATCTCTTTGCGCTTCCAGATGTGGTTGCCGCTGGTGAGTACGTCGGCGCCCGCGGCGAAAAGTTCTTCGACGATCTTTGGCGTGACGCCGAATCCGGACGCGGCGTTTTCGCAGTTGATGATGCAGAAATCGATGGCGCGCTGCGTGAGAATGTCCGCCAGCCGGTCGTGCACGATCTTGCGGCCTGGCGCGCCGACTACGTCACCGATAAAGAGAATTTTCACGCATGCCCTTCCAAGGACAGTGGCGCCCCTCGGCTCGTGATGCTCGCTCGGGGTCCCAATGCTGATCGCATCGGGAGGAGCGGTCCACTTCGCCGTGCGTGCTAGGCCCTGAACCCCACTTAATAGTTTGGGCGCCCAGCGCCTGCTTTAAGGCTTTCCCAACGGCAGGCCGCCGGGACGTGCACAAGGGCAGGACGACGCAGGCGCCCTGGGATCCAGTGTTGGTTCAAATAGGCTTTCGCAACGTCACCTGCGTCGCAGGCCGTCTCCGCAGAACATTCTAGCAGGAATCGTATGCGCACCTATCTGCGGCGAGGAACGCGAATCGCCAGCCTACGTGTCGTCGTAGTCTTCGGTGAGAGATTCCAGAAACGCAACCAATGCCGTCACGTCGGCGGGGCTGATCGACATGCTCTGAAATTCCGGCGGCGGATTCCGCAGCAGGCCTTCCCGAGCGAGCTGCGAACTCTTGATGTAGAAATTGATCACGTCGGCGAAGGTCAGTTTGCTGCCGTTGTGGAAATAGGGCGCCGAATCCTCGAGATCACGCAGCGTGGGGGTCTTGAACTGCGCGATGGTGTTCGGCAGGCCCATATCGATCGAGCAATTCTGAGCATTCGCGCAAACCACCACCAAAAGATTGGCCTGCGGATTGGGTATGTCAGGATTTTCGTAGACGTTCCACAATCCGAGATCGGCGAACTGCGGGCTGCCCGCCACGGCGGGATGGCGGAAGCTCTCCGTCGCGTTGGGATGGCTTGCAGTCACCGGCAAATAGGCGTCGTAGTTCTGGTTCCGCTGGGCGAGGGTCGGAATTGTCAACGCGGCAAAGCCCCCCGGTCCGTTCGCCGCATCGTATTCCTCTTGCGAGGCGCCGGTGTTGTGAAACCGGAAGTCGGTGAAATTCGGAGGCAGGTGGCAGGCTGCGCAATTGCCGGCGTCCTGTGAACCGTCGGTGGCTCCGGTCGCTGCCTTGAGAAAAATTTCCAGTCCCGCCAATTCCGTGGCGCCGAACTGGAAAGGCTGCGCGTGATATTTGAACTTGCCGTACGTGCCGTCGACCCAAATCGGATTGGATAGCGACAGCAGCGCCTGGTAGAGGACTTGAGCGTACTGCTGAGGCGTCTGGCCCGCGGCGGGCTGCGTCGGCAGATGATTGATGCGCAGGAAGACGTCGTACGGAGAGGCGTAGTAATTGCCGTTTTCATCCTGCTTGAAGAGAAGCCCGTACATGTACTGCGCGATGAGTTGCGAAATGTCGTCGACGATCTGCTCGTCCGATGCCGTCGTGACGTCGAGCCGATACTGCGCTGGGAGCAGGCAAGTGGCCGGAATCGACGCATCCGTGCCAAGGAAAATCGTGCTGTACGGCAGATTGCAGCCGTACTCCGCCGCCGGCTTGTTGTTGCCGTTGTCGTTGCGAATCACGTCCGCGATGTGCGCGATGGCCTGCTGATACTGCGTCGGCCCCCAACCGAAATTGCGGCCTGTGAGAGTTTCTTTCACGAGATCGGACGGGTCGGTGAACTGGCCGTCGAAATGGAGAAACGTCGGCCCGGAATGCGGCTGCAGCGAGCCGACCATCTGCATCGCATTGCGCGGAGTCGTGGTAAATCCGTTCATCGGTATCGGTATCGGGCTACGTGTCGTGAAATCTGCGTAGGTTCGGTTGCCTGCGCCGGGCACGCCCTGGAACTCGACGACAAAATGGCAGGAACGGCAATTGATCGATTGACCCACGAAGGGGCCCGGCATCGGGCCTGTGTAGACGTTCTGGACTTGAGCTACGACCGGGTCGCCCACCGCCAGCGGCGCATTCACGTCGGGCTGATTAGCAGCGAAGTACTCGGCAAAACGCGTCTCAACGAAGAGACGCTCGCCAATATTTTGATCCGCGGGCGCACCCTCCGCTTCGAGCACGGGCGGCGGCGCCTGGCCAGACGAGCAACTGGCGAGCCACAGGATTGCCGCCATGCACACGAGGAGCGCCACGACCGTAACGGTCCTCCAATCTAGGGGATGGTGCACCGCAGGCTTCACCTAGAATTTTCTCCTTGGCGCGCCGATCCATCGCTCGGGCCGAGGCTCTTGACGTATGCGATGATCTGCCAACGCGACGGCTCCGGTAGCATGCTCCACGACGGCATGCCGTGCGCGAGGATTCCGTTTCGCAACAGCCAGAAAAGCTCGCCGTCCTTTGCGCTCTGTACATAGCTCGTGCGAAGGCTCGGCCTCTTGCCTTTTCCGAGAGCATCGGGCTGGTGGCATTGTGCGCAATGATCCGAAAACAGGCGCCCTCCGGCCGCAATCGCGTCGGGCTGTCCCGCGTAGGGATTTACCTTTCGGCGATAGGAATCGGGTACGTGCAGCAACCACGAGTCGCTCGCGCCCGCACACAGGGCCGCGGCGAGCAGCCCTGCCGCGAGGCGGCAGACGAAAGCAAGCGGCATTCGTTGCGCCGGCGGGTTCGAGTTTGTCCCGTTTCTCATGGCAAATTACCGGTGAAGGTGCCCGAAGATTTGCTGGACTTCGTACGTGACGCTGAACCGGTAGAGCACGCCCAGACTGTTGTCGTTGAGGCCGACGTTCGGCGAAAACGCGATCGTCGGCCCGCGCGGCACGGAAAATGCGATAATTGGCCCGACGTATTGCGACGTCGCGCGCCAGCCGAATCCGTTGGTATCTCCGAGCCCGCCGTAAATTTCCACGCCGGCTGCAAAATTCTCCCGGCAGAAGGTGCAGGCCCGCGGACTCGCCGCCAGAGCGAGCGGCCGGCTGATTCCGATCGCGTAGCCAAACTCGGCCGGATCGCTTTCGTTGAGGTCCTTTTCGGCGATGAAGTTCTCCGAAATGTTCCAGCCGCGGACGTTGCTCGAAAGGATCAGCTTCGTCTCGAGCGCACGCTCGATCTCGGGCCGCTGAATCCGGTTGGGCACGATGTAATCCTGAACGCCATCGTGGCCAGTAACTTCCAGAATGCTCCGGTCGGCTTCGTTGAGATTTTCGTATTCGACGTAAAGCACCGGGTTGATCCAGTGTTCATGAAGGAGCGGGCGGAAGCGATTCTCCACTCGAAATCCGTTGAAAACGGTGCTGTCGTTCCCGGTAGTTTGCCCGCTGAGATAGAACTCAGTCGTCCACCAGGCCGTCGTTCCGAATTCGAATTCCACCGTGGCGCTGCCGAACGGGTTGCCGAACTTGGGAGACGCCGCCGTATTCTTATTCGAGATTTCGAGGTTGCCGGGCTCTTCCATCGCGTGCGAATAGGCGACGAAGTACGGCGGCTCTTGCGCTGCCGACCGCGCTGGCGCGCAGAGAGACAGCGACCCGGCGAACAGTGCCAGTCGGCTGGCAAATAGCAGTGCACTAACGACACGTCTTCGATTGCGGATCGCCAAAATCGATAGCCCGTTCTAGTTGTAACCTTGTTACAACTGCGTGAGCACGATATTCCAGTTGTAAGGGTTTGTCAACAAGAAATTTTCCGAATTGTAGGGGTGCAGCGCACAGATCTTTTGGTACGCGCGCCCTGCTGAGTCACCGGCCGAAGGCAGGTCATGTGAAACCCGCCCTAGCGCCGGAAACGCGACGGACTTAGAAGTGAAAGCCGATCTCTCCGGTTATCGTTCGCGGCGTGACGTAATGCGTGCCGCTAAACGTCGAGAGGAAGTTGTAGAGCGCATACTCGTTCGCCATGTTGATCACGGTCACGCGTGCGCTCCACTTATGCCGGTCGCCGTTGAACAAGTTGTCGTCGCCAATCGCGAGATCAAACAGACTCCGCGGCTGGATGCGCGGAGGATTTGTATTGTCGTTCTCGCGGTTTGAAGCGGGCACCTTGATCAGCGTGGATCCGAACTCCGAGGCCGGGCAGTTGAACGGCAGGGCCACGGTCGGGGTCGCATGTTCGCCATCGCACGTGAATCCCGCCTCGAACTCTTGATCGGCTGTTAGCGGCACGAGCGGCGGGAAGCCGACGTTGCTCGCCACCATCGACACTTCGTTCACGCCGCCGACAGTGACAGAGCCGGGGCAAGAGTTCGTCGCTTCCACGCCGTAGCAGGGCGATGCGCCCGCGACCAGTCCACTATCGAAGCGCCAGTTGAATCCAACCCACGGCCCGCGCTTCCAGGGCTGATATTGAAAATGGGTTGTCTGGTTGAATTTTTCGTCGTGATCGATCCGGAACGGCGTGAACTGGCCCGCCACGCTGGCCACCGGCACAGCGCCTGCGCCGCCGACCTGCGGCGTGAAGAAGACCGCGGCAACACTCGACATCACGACGTACGCCGTAAATCCGTGCAGATTGGTGACGTTGACCTTGGCCGTGAATCCCGGAATCTTGGCGTTGTGCCATTCGATCGGGAAGGTGATCGGCGTGTTGCCGAGCACGCTGAAGTCGTAGCCGTTGTGCGTGTATTTCCAAATGTACTCGCCGTCGAACACAACGTGGCTGCCGAAGGCCTGCTGCAGCCCTGCGTGGAACTCGTTGCGGAAGCCCGGGCTGATCGGCGTAAGGGCAAACGACGAGCAGCCGAGCAGCGGATTCAAGACGTCCGATTCGCAGCCAAGGCTTGAGAGGATCAGGTTTTCGTTGAACGGCGTTTCGAGCGTTCGCGCATAAGACCCGCGAAGCACCGTGTTGCTCTGCTTCACGTGGTACGCCACGCCAAGTCTCGGCTCCGCCTGCCGACCAATCGAGAGCCCGTTGTATAGATCGCCCCGGATGCCCACGTTGAACGACCAAGGTCCTTTGGTGATCGTGTCCTGCAGGTACATCGCGAGTTCTTTGATGTCCGTGTGCGCTAGGAATGGAAATGGCGCGCCGCCCTGAAAACACGGCGCAACGACTGCACTGCAGCTGCGCGTCAAGTCATATGGCAGCAGCAACGGATTGAAAAGCGGGAACTGAACCGAGTTCGGCGCATTCGGATTCGAGGAATCGTTCGGCTGGCAGCCGTCCGGCGCGCACACCCCCATTCCGGGCGCAACTGCGCACTGCGACGGATCTGTGAAGCCTTGCACCGACTCGTAGGCGCCGGGCAGTCCGGTGTTCGCATCGATCAGCGTCGGGTTGAACGTAATGCACGGCGCATTAAATGTCGGATCGACGACGCCCAGGCGATCGTGCTCGGTGAGGAATGTCTGTTGGTAGTTGATACCTCCCTTGAAGTTGTGAATACCCTTTACGTAGGAAACGCTGGCGCGCGCTCCGGCATTGGTCAAAAAGCGAAGCTGGGAAACCGATTGCCTCTGCAAGCTGGGCGCACCGAGATCCGAAAACGGATTCTCACTCGGATAGTAGTTGTACTGATCGTGCCGCACGAAGAGGCCGCCGGTGATCACGGTGGTCGAACCAATCACGCGCGTCCAGGTCGGCGCTGCGTTGAATGTGCGGATTTGCGAGCGTTGATCGGCCGGGCCCACAGGCACGCCATTCGGTCCGATTCCGCCGTCGTTGAACGACATCACAGTGTTTCCTTCTGTAAAGCCGTGCCACGCAGTTGTATTTTCGGCGTCGAACGAATTCGGCGTCTGAAACCATGATCGCGAAAAGCCCATGTTGATGTGCAAGGCATCAGCCGTAGTGACCTGAAAGTCCAGGCGGTCGAAGACGTTTTCTTCGTTGCCCTTGTCGTGCATTACGACGAACTCCGCCGGGTCGAGAAACCGGCCGGTATTCAGCCCGTTGGCCGATATGAAGTTCCCCCATTTTTGGCCGCCGTAGCCCAGATCGAAATCCCCTGTCGTGCTTCCGAACGTGCCGTAGTCCAGCGTGAAGTCTCCGTGCGGCGTGGTCATGCCCTGCCCCGAGCGCGTGGTCACGTCGATCACGAGGCTGGTCTTGTCGCCGTATTCGGCCGGAGGCGCTCCGTCGATTACTTCGAGCGACTGAACTGCATCGACCGGAATCTGGTTCGAGAAAACCTTGCTCTGCTGATCTGTAATCGGCTGGCCGTCGAGCGAAAAGGAATTCTCGGCGTGATCCCCAAGTCCGTGGAACAGCCCGTTCGAATCCGCTGCGACGCCGGGTGATGCGAGGGTTACGAGCGAACTGATCGACGAAGATGCGCTTTCCAGCGGGATTTGCTGAATCAGCTGACGGTCGACGTCGGTATGCGCCGTCGAATCGGTCTCAAGCAAGTCACCGGCCGCCTCGACGGTCACAGTGCTCGTTGCCGTTCCGAGCTCGAGCTTGATCTCCAAAGTCATCGGCACGTTCGATCGCACGTCGATGTCCTGCACGTAGGGAGTGAAGCCCGTGGCCGTCACGGTCATGTGATACGGGTTGAACGGTACGTTCGCGATGCTGAAATTCCCCATCGCGTCGGTCGTTGTGCTGCGCTCAAACTGGCTCACCGGATTGTGAATGGTGACGGTAGCGCCAGGAATCACCGCGCCGGATGGATCGGTGACCGTTCCACCCACGCTTGTCGAATTGCCCGCATTCTGCGCGCGCGCTGGAAACCCCACGGCTAGAAGGCACAGTACGAGAAACAGTGTTTGAATCAGTGCTGCTGCAAATCTCATCGATCTTTCTCCCTGTATGAGTGCGTCGCCGTGATGGACGGCGGCTGGGTATCAATATGGGGATCGGCTCGCGCTGCAAATGAGAGCGCGACCGGGGAGTTCTCTCCGAGCGAAAGTGCGTTTAGACGGGAGGGGCGCGAGGAGCGCTGGGCGCGAGCGGAAGCTCAATGTCGGCGGCGCGTTCTTCGACGGGGACGAATCTTGCTACCGGGACCGGCGGACGTACCGCAACCGGAGCGGGAACCTGCGGGTTGGCGGTGTGAGCCGCCTGGCATGTCTGGCAATGAAGCTCATCGAACGCGTTCGCGTGCCAGTGGCCGATGGCGTGGGTAAACAACGCCACTACGGTCACCATCAGCACCGCGCCTAAGAGGCGCATCGCGACTTTGTTGCGCATCACCACTCCAATATCGGCCCCGAAGTCATGCTAGCAAAGATGCGTTTTGGGCAGCAACGGTCGCATCGTCGTTTGCAACAATTGGTCAATGGGAGTGTGACACCCGCACGGGTCTGCAACCAGACGTGACCGGCTGAAGGGTCAGTTGGAATGTTCGAGAGCTTTTTCCACCAGCGAGACGCACTTCTCGACCCGCTTGCGCAGCGGCCCGTCGATTTCCTGCTGGCGCGCGCGCGCCGCGAAGAGCTCGTCGGCGATGTTGAGCGCTGCCAGCACGGCCACTTTCAGCGAGTCGACCGTGCGCGTCGCCTGCGCGACGTTTCGCATCTGCTCGTCGACGTACGCCGCGAGCTCGCGCAGGTAGCCTTCATTGCCGCCCGCGCTGACGTTGTAACTCTGATCGTAAATTTCGACTTTCAAGTTGCCGCTCCCGCCCGCTTCCGATTGATTGTCGGCTGGACTGCCGACATTCTGGGCCATCGGAGGGATTGGCGCAATGACCTATTCGGGAGTTTGCTGACTCAGCTGGCCCGCAGGGTGGCGCCGAGCTGGGTCTCAAGCGCAGCGATGATGCGCGACGAATAATCCGCAATCTGCGCGTCGGTGAATGTGGCGTCCGCGCTCTGAAACGTCACGCGGATCATCAGCGAGAACCTTCCCGCCGGCACCTGCCCTCCGCGGAAAAGATCGGCCGCCTCGATGCTCCGCAGCTCCGGAATATCGAGACCGCGAATCGCGTCGGACACTTGCGCGAACGTGACGCCGTCGGCCAGCACGAGCGAGAAATCCCGCTCGACCGCCGGAAACCGTGGCAGCGGCTCGACCCGCCGCGTGGCTCCCGCAGCTTCCATCGCGTTCAGCAACGGCTCGAGCCGCAGCTCCGCGAGAAAGATTTCCTGGCGCAGCTTGAGCTGATCGGCAATCTTGCGCGCGAGCTGCCCGGCGACGCCAATCGGCGGTGACGAACGCGATTTGGTGACAGGATCCACAATGCCGATCTCGCCCGCCCGCGCGGCGTTCAACCAAGTGTCGGCGGGCGCGCTCCAGCACCAATTCCCGCCAGCAAGCTGCCCGATGCTGTCGAGATCGCCTTTCAAATCGGCGAAGCTCAATTCGCGCGCGGTTTCGTAAATCGTCTTTTCGCGCGCAAGACCCGTGGCGCCGAGCGTCAGCACCGGCGTCTCGACCGGCACGCCGTCGCGCAGCTCGTATGTCTTGCCGATCTCGAACAGCCGCAAATTGCGCTGGCCGTGATTCAAATTCCATTCGAGCGCGTCGACCATGCTGACGATACCGTTCGAGCGCATCACCGACGCGTCCTCCGCAAGCGGATTGCCGATCACCGCTGGAGCGACGCCTTCTCCGCGGAAAATTTCATCGCGCGGTGAATCGACGAGCGGAATCGCCACGATCTCCTGGTATCCGAGCGCAACGAGCTGCTCGCGCAGGCGCTCTTGTGCTGCGGCGTGCGGCTGGCGTTTCGCAGGCTGTTTCGCAGGGGGCAGCCGCGGCGGGAACTTGTCGTAGCCGTGGTGTCGCGCGACTTCTTCGATCAAATCGATTCCGCGCGTCACGTCGCGCCGCCACGAGGGTTGCTTGCATTCCCAGACAGCCAGAATCGATCCGGCACTTCCGCGATTCGCGTCCTTGCGCACGGGATGGAAACCGAGCGCGCTCAAGATCTCCTCGATGTCCCGGTCGGGCACGTCCGCGCCCATCACGCGCAGCAACTCCTTGCGCGAAAGCTCGATCGTGAGCGCCGGCTCGCGCCGCGGATAGACGTCGACGACGCCCGCGAGAATCTCTCCGCCTGCGAGCTGCTGAATCAACTCCGCCGCGCGCCGCGAAGCGAATTCCGCCATCTCGGGATCGCAGCCCCGCTCGAAGCGGTAGGACGCTTCGGTGCGCAGCCCGAGCGCTTTCGACGTGCGCCGCACCGAAATCGGATCAAACCACGCAGATTCGATTAGCAGATTGCGGCTGGCGAAGCCGATTTCGCTTTCCGCGCCTCCCATTACGCCGCCGATCGCCACGGCGTGTGTCGCGTCCGCGATCACGCACATATCCTTCGCCAGCGCGCGCTCGACGCCGTCGAGCGTTCGGATTTTTTCGCCCGGCAGCGCGCGCCTCACCACGATGCGCCTTTGCGCTTGCCCGCCGGGGCGGGCGAGCTTATCGAGGTCGAACGCGTGCAGCGGCTGCCCCAGCTCGAACATCACATAGTTCGTCACGTCGACCACGTTGTTGATCGAGCTTTGCCCGATCGCTTCGAGGCGCTGGCGCAGCCAATCGGGCGACGGCTGGATCTTCGCTCCGCGCACGACGCGCGCCGTGTATCGCGCGCAGAGGTCCGGCGATTCGATTTCGACGCGCGTGGCGTCCGCGGCCTTTTCGGCGGCTTCTTTCAAATTCGGCTTGAGCGCCTTCACCGGCAGGCGGTAGATCGCGGCGACTTCGCGCGCCATGCCGAAGTGGCCGAGGCAATCGGGACGGTTTGCGGTGATTTCCGCGTCGAGCACGGGCCCGGCCGCGGAGTCTTCAACCGAATCGATCGCGATGCCGGCAAGCGAAAGCCGCGCGCGCAGATCGGCCGCACGCTCTGTCACATCGACGAACTCCTTCAGCCAGTTGTAGACAACCCTCATCGCGGTTCCAACTGCCCGTAATACATGTGCGTCTTGTACTCGATGCGCACGCGGCCGTCTTGCTGATGCTCATCGAACATGCGCTTCAACTCCGCCAGCATCGGCTCGTGGTTCGGATGGCCGAATGGCGGCGTGTACGATGAACTCAAAAGCCGCCCGCGGAGCCCTTCGAAATCGACCATCTGCTCATTCGGGAAAAATCTCCCCTCGAAGTTGCCGGCGCCGAAAAATCTCTTCATGTGCTGCTCGCGCGGATAGGTCTCCGCCACTTTTTCGTAATCCGTGCCGAATCTGCGCAGGAACAATTCGTACTCGCGCAGAAACGGCGTCGTGTCGGTCATGCGCTCGTTCCAGAACACCGCGACCCAGCCGCTCGGCCGAAGGATTCGCAGAAATTCGACGCGCGTCGCGGTTGGCTCAAACCAGTGAAACGCCTGCCCGACGACGACAAAATCCACGCTCGCGCTTGGCAGCGCCGTCGCTTCGGCCGATCCTGCAACGCTGCAAAAGTGCGGATGTTTCTCCAAAAGCTGCTCACCCGCCTCGCGCATTGCCGCATTCGGCTCGACGCCGTAGACTAAGTTGCCGTTCTCAAGAAAAAGCTGCGTCAACAGACCAGTGCCAGAGCCGATGTCGGCAACCACCGACTCCGGCCGCAGTCCGCAATCCTCGCGCAGCGTCTCCAGAATCGCCGCTGGATAACCCGGCCGGTAGCGTATGTAATCTTCGACCCGATTCGAAAAGCGCTGTTTTGGATCGGTGCTCAGCATTCTGGTCGGTTCAATCGTCCGAAGGGAGATCCCTCGCTCGCTGCGCTCCGCTCGGGATGACAATCCTGATCGGATTGTCACGGAAATTGCTTCAGGAACCGCACGTCGTTTTGGAATAGCAGCGGCAGCTCCGTGATGCCGTACTTCATCATCGCGAATCGGTCGACGCCGATGCCGAACGCAAACCCGGAAAGTTTTTCGGGATCGTAGTTCACGAAGCCGTAGACCGCCGGATTCACCATTCCCGCGCCGAAGAGCTCGATCCAGCCCGAGAATTTGCAGATGCGGCAGCCGCTTCCGCCGCAGACGTGGCAGCTCGCGTCCACCTCCGCCGACGGCTCGGTGAACGGGAAATAGCTTGGCCGCAGGCGAGTGCGCACCTTCGGCCCCAGAAATTCGCGCACGAAATACTCGACCGTGCCTTTGAAATCGCAAAACGTGATGTCCGTGTCGACCGCAAGCCCTTCGATCTGGTGGAACATGTAGCCGTGTGTCGCGTCGGGATTGTCGCGGCGATAAACTTTTCCGGGCACCACGATGCGCACCGGCGGCTTCTGCTTTTCCATCGCGCGAATCTGCATGGGCGAGGTGTGCGTGCGCAGCAGATGCGGGCTCCGCGCGCCTTCGATGTAGAACGTGTCCATGTTGTCGCGCGCGGGATGATGCTCGGGGATGTTGAGCGCTTCGAAGTTGTAGTAAGGCGTCTCGATCTCCGGCCCTTCGACCACGGTGAAACCTATCGAGAGGAAAATGCCGATCAGCTCGTCGAAAGTCTGCTGAATCACATGACGTGTCCCGATCGCGCGCTCGACGCCGGGCAGCGAGAGATCGACTCGGTCCCGTGCCGCGACACTCTGCTGAGCAGCCGCTTCCTTAGCCGCGGTGAGATCAGCAATCCTTTTCTCGATATGTGCCTTTAGCGAGTTCAGGTTCTGACCGACAGCGGGCTTGAGATCCTTGGCGGCGGGTTTCAACCAGTTTTCGCCAATTTCCGCGACGATCCCAGATTTCCTGCCCAGCCAGTTCAATCGCGTGGCTTCTAGGTCGAGCGCGCCGATGTTGCCCGACGTGGAGATGTCGAACTCGGATAGCAGCTCGCCGAAATAATGTTCCACGGCCTCTCGCGTGGTCACGCCGAGCTGCGCAAGCGTCTGTTTTGTGGCATCAGTCGACATAGAGGATTTCAATGTAGCTCGGGTCTTCAGACCCGAGGATTTTCTCGTCCGCACTCAAAACCCTCACGTCTAAAGACGTGAGCTACATTCGGTCTACCGGACGCGTTAAGCCGCGGGCGGAGCAGACGGCGTCATGTGCGGCTTCGCCGAAGCGACCAGCGCCGCAAATCCCTCGGCGTCGCGCACGGCCATGTCGGCAAGAATCTTCCGGTCGATCTCGATTCCGCCGGCTTTCAGGCCGTGAATCAATTGGCTGTACGTGGTGCCATTGGCCCGCGCCGCCGCGCCGATGCGCTGAATCCACAGCGCGCGGAAATCGCGCTTGCGCGCTCGGCGGTCGCGATAACTGTACCGCAGCGAACGGTTTACCGCCTCTTTGGCCGATCTGTAGAGCTTTCCCTTGGTGAGGAAAAATCCCTTGGCGTGCTTCAGCAGCTTCTTGCGCCGGGCGCGGCGCTTCGTCCCGCGTTTCACTCGAGCCATTTCGATTCTCCTGTGATGAGTTCAAAAAATCGGTTTGCGCGGAGAGGAATCGCAGTGGCGCCGTCCGGCTTGCGAAAAGCCGGATCGCGCACTGCGACAATCTCCGCGGCGTGTTCGTCGAACTCCCGATCGAACCGGCAACGCCGGCTGCGGGAGAAAAGGAAGCCGAAAAATCGGCTTCACACGTCCTGATCGCGACAAAGGCGAATCAGGCTAGGTCGGCAGGCCCGCCGCGGCGGGTTTCGCTCTGCCTGGCCTAGGAAAACTCGAAAGGCTGCTACTCGAGCCCGTAAGGAAGCGCGAGACGCACGTTCGGCGCGTCTGCCGGGCTCACTTCCACCTTGTTGAGCAGGTGCCGCATGCGCCGAGGCTTTTTTGTGCCGAGCAGATGCCGCTTGCCCGAGCGCCATCGCATCACTTTTCCCGTGGATGTGATCTTGAAGCGCTTCGCGGCGCCGCGATGCGTCTTCGCCTTCATCTTTGTGTTCTTCTTCACGATTTCCCCGTTCCGCGAAATTCTTTCGCGCTAGTTTTCCGCCGCCTGCGACGGGCGCGCTGCTGCTGCCCCGCCTTTTTTCGGCGCCAGCAGCGCGAGCAAAATGTTGGCTTCCATACGCGGCCCGAATTCGACCTGCGCGTGCTCGCCGATATCCTTCAGCAGGCGTTCCATCTTGGCGCGACCCACGTCCTGGTGAGCCATCTCGCGCCCGCGATGAAAGATCATCGCCTTCACTTTGTAGCCTTCTCCGAGAAACCTCACGATTTGATTCTTCCGAACCTGGTAATCGTGCTCGGCGGTGGCCGGCCGGAACTTCACTTCCTTGATATGCGAGCTTTTCTGGTGCTTCTTCTGCTCGTGAGCCTTCTTGCTCTGCTCGTAAAGGAATTTGCCGTAGTCAACGAGCTTGCACACGGGCGGCACGGCGTTCGGCGAGATTTCCACGACATCGAGCCCCGCGTCCCGCGCGGCCTTCATCGCGTCGAACAGTGACATCACGCCGAGCTGGTTTCCTGCATCGTCGATTACACGGACTTCCCGGGCGCGAATGCGCTCGTTGACTCGAAGGCCGCCACTTCCACCCCGTTCTGCGATAAACCCACCTCCCGGGCGCGCAAGGCTGGTAGCCGCCGCCCGATTGCCTGCCCCTGCTACACAGAAAATCGCGCTGGGAGGGACAGGGCAAAAAGTATAGCACGTCCCGGCGGCCCGCCCGCAACAGCCGAATAACTAGTCTTTTTTGTCACTCCCGGCGCTGCCGCTCGTTGGCGGCAGCCCGGCACAGCCGCGCAGCGCGGCGTGCGTGGCGACCGCCCAGCGCGGAATCGCACGCATGGGCATGAACTCGATCACCTGCGAACTCCCACCCGCGACGGTTTCGCTGATTTCGTAGACGATAGGATTTTCGTCGGGCTCGTCTTCATCGCGCGGTCGCACAAACTGAATGTTTTCAAATGCGTTGTACTGCGCTTGCACGGCTGGGCACTGCGCAACGGTGAAGCTCCACGTCTGGACTTTCAGTTCCGGCTTCATATCTTCATAGGATCTCGCAGGATCCTTGGCGTGAAGCGCCGCGAGCTGCTGATAGAGCGACACACCCTGGGCCTCGCGCAGAGTGGCGCGGATCGCGTGAGGGTCCTGTGTATTTTCGAGGATGAACGAGAATTCCGGCGCCTCGTTGCTGCCGTTCTGGTGCGCGCGAACGGCGATGAAGTCGCCAGCGAAATTGCGCGTGGGGAAGAAATCTTCGAATGCCGCTTGAAAGCTCGTGCTCGTCCAATCGAGCGCGGGATAGCGTTGCGATTGTGGATGGCCTAGCGCGGAGGCGAGTGCAAGCCCGATTGCGAGGGCTGCGAGTTTTACTCCTGGGGATTTCATTTCCTCAACGCACTCACTGAATTGCGCGTGAGTCTATCTCTTGGTGGAGGGCGGCGACAAATTGATCCAGCGGGCGCGGTCCGAGATCGCCTTTGGAGCGATGCCGCACGGAAACGGTTCCGGCCTCGGCTTCCTTGCCGCCGAGAATCAGCATGTAGGGAACTTTTTCAAGCTGCGCATCGCGAATTTTGGCCTGCAACTTTTCATTGCGGTCGTCGAGGCGAACGCGGAAACCCGCATCCTTGAGCTGCTGCGTCACTTTTTTCGCGTAGTCTTCGAATTTTCCGCTGACCGGCAGCACCGCGGCCTGCACCGGTGCGAGCCACGCGGGAAACGCGCCCGCGTAGTGCTCGATCAGCACGCCGAAAAACCGCTCGATCGATCCCCACAGCGCGCGATGCACCATCAGAGGCTGATGGCGCGAACCATCCTCGCCGACATACTCGAGATTGAAGCGACGCGGCAGGTTGAAATCGAATTGCACGGTAGTGAGCTGCCACGGCCGGCCGATCGCGTCGACCATCTTCACGTCGATTTTCGGTCCGTAAAAGACCGCTTCGCCGGGCATGTATTTGTACGGAATGTTCATGCGCTTGAGCGTGCTGGTCAGCGCGCCCTCGGCGCGCTCCCATTCCTCGACCGTGCCGGCGTAGTCTCCCGGGCGCGAAGGATCGCGCGCGGAAAGCTCGACCACGTAATCGTCGAAGCCGAAGACGCGAAGCACTTCCCAGGCGAACTCGATGCAATCCTGGATTTCCCGCTCGATCTGGTCGGGCATGCAGAAAATGTGCGCGTCGTCTTGCGTGAATCCGCGCACACGCATCAGGCCGTGAAGAACTCCGGAACGCTCGTAGCGATAGACCGTGCCTAGCTCGGCGAGGCGCACGGGCAGCTCGCGATAACTGCGCAGGTGCGATTTGAAAATCAAGATGTGGCCGGGGCAGTTCATGGGCTTGAGCTGGTAATCGGCCTTTTCGACCTCGATCGCGCCGAACATGTTGTCGCGATAGAAATTCGCGTGGCCGCTGGTTTTCCAGAGATCGAGCCGCATGATGTGCGGCGTGTAGACTAGATCGTAGCCGCGGCGGGTCAGCTCGGTGCGGAGCCAATCTTCCATGAGCCGACGGATCGCGCCACCCTTGGGATGCCAGAAGATCAGGCCGGGGCCGGCTTCGTCCTGAATGCTGAAGAGATTGAGCTCCGTGCCGAGCCTGCGGTGGTCGCGGCGCTTGGCCTCTTCGAGCTTGTGCAGGTAATCCTCAAGCTCTTTCGGTTCGACGAAGCAGGCGCCGTAAATGCGCTGCATCTGCGGGTTTTTTTCGTCGCCCTTCCAATAGGCGCCAGCGACGCTCATCAGCTTGAACGCCTTGATGCGGCCGGTCGAAGGGATGTGCGGGCCGCGGCAGAAGTCGATGAATTTTCCCGTGGTGTAGAACGAAACCATCGGCTCCGTGGCTTTTTCCTCGACCAGCTCGCATTTGAATTCCTGATTGAGGCGCCGATAGAGATCGAGCGCGTCGGGCTTGGGAATCATCTTGCGCTCGTTGGGAATGTCCTTCGCGGCGAGCTCGTGCATCTTGGCCTCGATTTTTTCGAGGTCCTCGGGAGTGAACGGCTCGTCGCGGACGAATTCGTAGAAAAATCCGGTTTCGGTAGGCGGACCAATACCCAATTTTACGTTCGGATATAGCTCGAGTACCGCAGCCGCAAGAAGATGCGCAGCCGAGTGGCGGAAGACCTGCACCGCGTCGGGATCTTTCGCGGTGAGAATCGAGAGCTTAACGTCATGATCGAGCGGGAGCGAGAGATCAACCAGCTCGCCATCGGCGCGTGCGACGAGAGCTTCCTTAGCGAGGCGCGGCGAAATCTGATTCGCGATCTGCGCGGCGGTGGTGCCCTGCGGCACCTCGCGGGTCGCGCCGTCGGGAAGCGTGATGTTAATGTTGCTCATGATTTTCGATTGGCCGGGGCCTCAAAATTTGGCGATTAGAACCGATCCCGAGTCTTTGTTTTCAGTAGCTTAGCTCACCTTCTACTAACAGGTTTTGGCGATTAGAAACCGTGGAACTCCATTGCGACGCCGTAGTTTTGGTCGAGCCGAAGAGGGATTCTTCGACTGCGCGTCCCGACCCGAAGATCGAAAAGTCGGATCTTCGGGAACGACAAGGCGTCGGGACGCTCCGCTCAGAATGACGAGCGACGCGCCACTGTCGCGGCTCCCTATTCTCGAATTTTTTCGCTTCCACCATCTTCATCATCACTCGCGATTACCGTAGCACGATCCTCAGGCGATTTCACGCCGATGTTGGTGTAAACAACCCTGCACGCAATCCGCATCGGAAACCTGAGGCGGATGCTCGTTGCCTTCGCCGAGGCGTTGGGCGAAACTAATGCCGACTTCGCTAGTTAATGGGCGAGGAAGTAATGGGCCACGAGACCGACGAACCCAACCGAGAACGCCATTTAGTCGTCGTCTTCGACATCTGTTCCTCCACGACGATTCTCGAGGATCTGAAGCGAACGGATAACCTCGGCGCTTGGCGCAAACTGCTGATCACCCTCAAAGACCACGTGCTGGAGACAGGCACGCCGCTCGGGATGGACCTCTACAAATTCATCGGCGATGGCTGGGTGCTGCTTTTTCCAAACAGCGTGCCGAAGATGGGCCTCTGCACTTTCCTCGGCGACCTTTCCAAGAAATTTGAGGTTCAGTTTGAGGCGAGCATCAAACCGCTGCTTTCGCAGGAGCCGAGTCCAGTCGGTTTGATGTTCGGGATCGACGCAGGCGAGCTGATTCGAATGGTGCTTGGCAATCAGGTGGAATTCGTGGGCCGCGCGATCAACGTGGCGTCGAGGCTTCAATCGTACACAAAAGAGCTTCCCGGCGGGCCGAGCTACAAAGTGATCTTTTCGAAGAATTCGTTCAACTCCCCGGCGCCGCCGCCCGCGGGCTTAACGGTCGATTCGATCAAAGTGTCTCTGCGAAATATCAGTCCGCCGACGATGCAGTGCTTCGTATGGGACGCGACCGACCCGAGACTGGGAGACTTCGCCGCCACTGCGCTGGCGATTCCGGCTGCGCGCTCGAAGCCCGTGCTCACTGAGCCTCCACCACCCGTGACGTCAAAGACGAAGACCGGCAGCGTCACCAAAACGCGGACTGTACTTGCCGCGGAATTGGCCAAACCCGCGCGCACGGAGACGCAGCGGCCCGCGGCAGTGGCCAAGAGGGGCTCAGGTATCAAGGTTGTCGGCACGGAGGCGATCCAAATAGCCGCGCTTGGCGGCGTAGGGAAATGGATGGCGCACCGCGCGGGTCAGCCGGGACTCGTGGTGCAGTTCGCGAAGGATGCGACGAAGGGAGCCCAGCCCAGCACGGGCACCTTGGCGCATGCGCACCTGATCTATCGCGCCGGCGACAAGGAGCTGCTCCGGGTGCGAGGCGCGTGGCTCGATGCGTTTGATGTTGTGAAATTTCACGGGAACGAGACGCGCTCGCTGATCGTCGGCGTGTGCGGCAGCAGCGGGTTTAGCGCGTTGGAGGCAGTACGCTCGACTGTCAAGGGATCGGAACGCGTCGAGATTCGGCCGTCGCACTTCGACCGGATACCGCCGAAGCTGAGCGTCCTCGTGCAACTGACCGAAGCCGACAAGGGCGCGCTCCTCTACGAAGGCGAATTCGAGATAGCTACCAATCCTCTGAGCATAACGACAGTTCCGTGAGGGTCGTCCGATCGACCGCGAGGACTTGCTGCAGACAAACGTGCGCATTGGTAGGGCGCTTCGCGCCCGATCTTTTTGTCGGAACTGAAGCTCCGACCCCCAGATTCCTTCTATTGTGGCTCGGGCCGTGGAGAACGGCGAGAGCTACGGCGACGTGCGAGGGCAATTTGTTTTGAACTCGAACGTCGCGTGGACTCGTTGCCCTGATGCGGATTCTGGAAAGCGCCACTGCTTCACAGCGTTCATCGCCGCGCCGTAAAGCAGTGAAGGGCCGCTCTCCAGCATCAAATTGATCGGCGCGCCGTTGAAGCCGACCTCGAAAGTAACCGAAATCGAGCCTTCGAAGTGGGCCAACCTCGCAAGTGGCGGGAATTCCGGTTGAACTAAAGTTTCCGGATTGAGGGGTTCGACGCTAAGGACTCGCGCAGTCGGGACCACTGGCTGTTTTTGGGCGGCGACATATAGATCCGATGGCTTGTCGCTGGCACCTTCAAACAAGGCATCGTACTTGCCCGACGCGAGATTGCTGCGTATCTCGGGATCAAGTATTGCGTCGGATGGTTGCCCGGCCGCGGCGGCTGGAAACGTCGGTTTGTCCATCACTCCCGGACCAATTGCCTTGTCTAGGCGTTCGAGCAAGGTCATCGTCCATTGCGTGTTCTTCGGAGTATTCGGAAACTTCTCAAACCAATCCTGTTCGAGAACCTTGGCTTTGATGACGCGACTGCCAGCGCCGCAAGGAACCTGCATCGACACATTCGCACCGCTGAAGACGAGACAGTTCTTGCACCGTTTCTCTTCCTGGCGGAGGACTTTTTCGGGAATTTCACAAGGGTTTATCGGGCCGAGAAGATCCGATACGGATTCCTCTAGGCGAGCGGAGCCAGCTTCCACCTTCGCCGGCAAAAAGCAGGCATCGACGACCGGGGTGAGGAGGATTCGTGTAACCGAGCTACCTGCCGCAGCTGGGCGCACGATGAACACTTCGTAGTAGTTGAATGGTGGGCCGAAATCGAAAAAAGTGTCGCGGCCGACATCGAATCGGTCTGGCTCTGGCGTCGGTTGAACCTCTGTTTGTGCAAGTGCGGATCCGCACAGGACCAGGGCCGAAACGAGAATCACGGCATACCGCATTTGTCGATGCCTATTACGAAGTCAGGAACCGAAGGATGGTTGCTCACACGAATTTGCATGGGCTCGAGAGCCCTCTGCCCGCGGAGCGGGTAGGCGCCAATGGTGCCGACGAGATCTTCGAAATAGGCAGGCGAGCTGACGCAAGCCAGCTGCACATGCGATAGCGGAGATGCTCAGGGGATGATGACGCCGGGGAGGCCGCGGAAGTGAGTGTTCGCGGTGACGAGCTGGGCCTGGCAGACGCGCGCCGTCGCGTAAACGATGGCATCGGCGCCGGACAGGCGATGATCGAGGCTCGCATTCGCAGCGGCGACGGCGATCGTTTCGTCCATTGGCACAACCCGGCGGTGCAGCGCCTGCGAGACGAAGCGGTCGGCAAGCGCCCGGCCGCGGTGCTTGGCGAGATGCTTATAGACCTCGTAGATGATCAGCGACGGCACGACGACCGAGGATTCATCTTCGAGATAGTGGCCGAACGCAGCCGCCTTCGAGTCGTCGGTCATGTACTCGAGCCAGCCGGATGAGTCGACGACGAAGAGTTCAGAACCGGTCCGCGGCGTCACGCAGCTCCTCTTTCCAGCGCATGCCTTTGGCGATTCCGCGCAGTTCCTTGATCGGGCGATGCGGCACCACGCGGAGCGCTCCGTCGACTGAGTAGATCAGCAACTCCTGGCCGGCCTCGATCTTCAGCTCTTCGCGCAGCGATTTGGGAATCACGATCTGAAATTTCGGCGAGACTCTGACTTTTTCCCGTTCCACGATCGTTTCACCCTGGAAATTTTTCGTGACGACGAATCGGCCCGCGAATCCTATCGATCGGGGCATGGTATGTCAACACCCGATCGATGGCATTGCCGTAATACGCTCGAATGACGGTGTAGCCATGGAATTGAAATCATTTGTGTTAGCGCATGCGAGATCGAATGCGAGTTCGGGGCCGACCTCTGAACTTGGTTCCTCGATCTGCGGGCTTGGCGTGGCGCGAGCGGATCGCTTTCGAGCGCGATTACGAGGCGGTTTTTTCGCGAGCGAAGAATATTTTCGTCGCGCAACGACGCATTAGATTTTTCTGTCGACGCGCCGACATCTTTTTTCGTGGACGGAAATTTCTGTTCCCGAAGCGCTTAGTATATAAGCGACTCCATGGGTAAGGTGACGAAGATACTTGGAATCCTCGCGGGGATATTCGTGCTCCTGCTCGCCGCTTCCGTCTACGTCGGATATCTTGCACTGAAAAAATTCACGCCCAGTGCGAGTACGTCGATGCCGGCAGAATTGGAAAAAGCTCGAATTACGGACGGCGCCGGCAAGTTCGAGAAGACCAGTTTTTATGCGGACGCCGATCTGGGAACGATCACGGAATTGAGGCGCCACGAAGATTCACTGGCAATCGTCGGAGCGCGCAGCGCCGTGTTCCTCGACGGCAATAAGGCGGTCCAACGAAGAGTTTCCTTTCCCGCCAATATGCAATTCGGACCCGTTGAACTGGTCGAGATGCCGGGCGCAGCAGAACCATTTTTTCTAGGTCGCGGTTCGTGGTCGACGCCCGCGATGTTCGTTGACTCGTCGGGAAAGGAGCTTTGGAGATATGGCGGATCGCCTGGAGTTGACTATGCCGCGGCAGGTGATCTGAGGGGCGAAAGGAAAATCGAAGTTGTGGTGGGCATGAACGGAGGCGGAGGAATCCTTCTGCTGGACGCTAACGGCAACCGCATGTGGTCGAAACCCGACGGCAACGTATGGCACGTAGAGATTTTGCAAGGAGGTTCCGGCATTCCAGGCCGAATTCTTCAAAGCAACGTAGGCGGTCAGCTGATCATAAGAGATCCAAATGGAGACATCCTGGACCGGCACGCTTTGGACATGTATCTCAGCGATTTCAGCCTTACACGCTGGAATGGGGAACCAGAGGCGACACATGTTGTGGCGTCCGATTCTGATACGGTCTACGTCTATACGCAAAACGGCCAATCGGTTGCGCGGTTCGAAGCGCCCGCGCCTCAGATTTACAACGACATTCGCGCGGTTACCCTGACTTTCTCCAATGGCTCAACCTATTTTGCGGTGGTCCGGCGCTATCGCCTGTGGGGCCGCTCCATTTTGACGATCAATTCGATCAAGGGGGACCGCGGAGATCTGGAGTACCGGGAGATTCTTGAAGATGCCTGCGATGCGTTGTCGACCGCACCTTCGGGAGACGGTCAGGCTCTGTTGGTTGGTTGCCGTGGCGCGGTTTTTGAATATGACCTGCCGCGCTCGCCACCGAACTAGCCGGGGCGATTCGGATCGCCGAAATAGCGACTAACTTCCGGCGCCGTCGATCGTGAGAATCGTTCCGGACGTGTAGCCGGAGCGGGCGGAGGCGAGAAACGCCACAGCGCTCCCGATTTCTTCCGGCGTCGCTGCGCGGCCGAAGGACATGCTGCCGAGGAACTCCTTCCAGCGGCTCTCGTCTCCGAATTGAGTTTTCGCGCGACCGCGCATCATGACTTCGAGGCGATCGGTCGCCACAGGTCCCGGATTGATGCCCACGACCCGCATTCCATCTTTCACCGCGCCTTTGGCGAGCGACTTCGTGAACGCCATCAGCGAGGCGTTGCCGGTGCTTCCCGCGATGTAGTTCGGGTCGAGGCGCTCGCCGGCCGCGCCAATGATGTTGACGATCACGCCGTTCCGCCTCTTCAGGCTCGGATAGAGCGCTCTGCACATGCCGATGTAGCCGAAAACTTTCAAATCCCATGCGGCGCGCCAGGCTTCGTTTCCAGTTGCCAGGAGATTTCCAGGAGGAATCGCGCCAGCGTTGTTCACAAGAATGTCGAGCTCGGGGATTTCGGCGGCCACGCGCTCGATCGAGTCTTGCTTCGAGAGATCGGCAGGGATCGTGCGAACCGAAACGGACGAGCGAAGACGAATCGCGTCCGCCGCTGCGTTCAAAGTTGTCGGGTCGCGGGAGATCATCACGAGGTCACATCCCTCTTGCGCTAGAACCGCGGCGGTCGCGCGACCGATTCCTTTGGAGGCTCCTGTGACGAGCGCGAGCTTGCCCGATAGTTGAAGGTCCATCGCTTGGGTTCTCCTGCGGAACAGACTAGCGGGAACGGCAGCGAGTTATACCGCAAAACGCGTCGCAATCACACCGGCTTCAGTTGCGATCGCAGGCGCGACTATTTCTTGCGGGCCGCTTCGAGGGCGTCCCAAGCCGCGTCCGGAAGATCGACGAAATGATTGAACTCTCCCGCTCCGCGGAGCCATTCGCCGCCGTCGATTACGACACACTCTCCATTGATGTAGCCGGACTCCGCGCTCACGAGAAACGCCGCGAGGTTCGCAAGCTCGGCCGCGCGGCCGAATCGCTTCATCGGATGCCGGTTCCGGGCCTGCTCCTCGAACTCTTTGGTGATCACGAGGCGCGAAAACGCGCCTTCGGTCGGGAAAGGCCCCGGCGCGATGGCGTTGAGGCGAATCTTGTGGCGGGCCCACTCGACGGCGAGCGACCGCGTCAACGCGAGCACTCCGGACTTTGCGCACGCCGACGGCACGACGAAGCCCGAGCCGCAGTTCGCGTCGGCGTAGGTGGTAACGATATTCAGGATCGTGCCCGGCTGCTTCGCCGCGATCCATTTGCGGCCAAGCGCCAGCGTGCAGTGGAACGTGCCGCGAAGAACGATGCCGACGACCGCGTCGAAGGCATTCGGCGTAAGCCTTTCCGTGCGCGCGATGAAGTTGCCGGCCGCGTTGTTGACAAGCGTATCGATTGGCCCGAGTTCCGCTTCCGCCGCGGCGATCGCGCGTTCGACCGTCGCGAAGTCGCGGACATCGGCCGAGTGCCATCCCGCGCGCGCACCGGTCGCGCGAATGTCCGCCACGGTCTGAATGAGAGGGTCCTCGCGCCGGCCGACCAGGAACAGGCTGGCACCCAGCTCCGCAAAGCGTGTCGCCATTGCCGCGCCCAAGCCCGTGCCACCGCCCGTGATCAAAATCGTCCGGCCCTTTAGTAGGTCGGTTTGGTACATGGATTTGTGCCTCCCGAAATCGGAGCGTATTGTTCGCGCAACCTGCCTCGCACCGCAAGTGGCAATTCGTTTCGTGTTCGCTCGCTCAGTTGCCCCAGCGAAATTGCAGAAAAACGCGTGGCGCAAAATTCAGAGGTGTACTATCCAATGCGCTCGGCGTCATAAGGGGACGAATCATGCGCAAGTTTCTCTGGGGATTGATCATCGGACTGGTCGCATTTCCGGTGCTCGGTGCGATCTACTTGCTCGGTGGCTATGCGCCGGCCGCTGTGACCGACAAGCCGTTTCCGCTCGAGCAGTACATTGCGGGCGCTGCGCTCGAATCGAGGATTCGGCGCTATGCGCCCAAGCGAGACCTATCGACCTTCGCCGCCGCCGACATCGCGGCCGGTGCGCAGGTCTACCGCCGTGGCTGCGGAGGGTGCCATGGATTGCCGGGCGACGCGAGCAATTTTCCCGGGCCGAAGATGTATCCGCCGCCGCCGCACCTGTTCACACCCGATGGCTACGTGACCGACGATCCGGTTGGTGTGACGTACTGGAAGATCAAAAACGGCATCCGCATGACCGCCATGCCGAGCTTCAATGGACTCCTCAGCGACGACCAGATGTGGCAAGTCGCGGCGCTGCTGGCGAGCGCGGATAAATTGCCGCCGGGCGTGCTCGATGTCCTGAAGCAGCCACTGTTCCCGCCGCCACCGCCGTCGACGTCTGGCAGCTCGCCCTCACCGCAGGGAAGCGCGCCGTCAGCTAAGGCGAATCCCAAAAAGTAAGCTCAGAAAGAGAGATTCTTCGACTCAGTAGCCGAATGTCCCGCTTACGCGGGACGAGCAAGCTGCGTGCGACCACTTCGCTCAGAATGACGTGCCAGTTGCGCGCAAGCCGGATCGTCAAAAATCGGTGTGGAAACGCAGCGAGGGGACAGTGACGGGGCCGCGGGCCTGATTGTAGCCCGGATTATTGATGTGCTGCAGATCGAACGACGCGAAAAATCCGCGCCAGATGTGCGCCGTATAAAATCCCTCGAAGATTTTTTCCGGCCCGTAGGTCAAGCCGCCATCGCCAAGCAAGAAACCGAGCCCGCCAAGCGCAAGATATTCTTGGTGTGCCTCGACGATTCCGTTGGCGATGAATACGACGCCGGCGCGGTCGTTGCGCCGATGCCACGCGCTGCCGGTAGCGAATCCGCCGAGTTCGAGCGTGCGATCGTCCTCGGTGTACGCGAAAGATTCGTTGCGGCCGTCGCTCCAACCGAGGCGCCCGAAGATGCCGACCACCGGAGTAATTTCCTGCTCGAAATTTAGGCCGAAGCCGTATTTGTGGCGGCCTTGGCGGCGCGTCGACGTGATGTCCGGCGTCGCAGTCTCGCCGTCCAGATAATCTGCGATGGCCTCGCGATAATTCCCCATGTCGGCGTGATTGAGATAGCTGAGCAGGCGCACGGTGCCGGAGCGATGCGCGATCAGCTTTCCGCGGGCCTCGAGTTCGAGGTTCTCAGCGCGCGCACGGGCCAAATCTGCATCGAGGTGGATGCCGTTGGCCGTTTTAGGCATCAGCGCTTCGGCGAAACGCACGGACCACCAGTGATCGTCGAATTCGAGAACCGCGCCGTCGGTGTAACCGCGCGTATTGGCCGCGTAGTCGTAAGCGCCGTCGTTGTCGACCGTCCAATTCAGGAACTGCAGGTGGCTGTCACTGCCCCACGTGTTGAGATCGAAGAAGTCGGCCATGCCGAACTTGCCTACGCGAAATTCGATCCGGCGCGCAGGAAGCGAGGTGGAGAGATGAAGCTCGTCGCGATCGGTCTCGACGCGCTCATCGGTGAGCGGAATAATCTGCCGCAGCATCAGTCGCGCGACGTAGGGAGTCTGGCTGAGGGTCGTGTTGCGCACCACATCGAGGTTCGTGATGCCTGCCAAGCCCAAGGAATTGCTCAGGCCGTGGCCGCCCGCGCTTTCAATATCGAGGAAGACTTCCGTCGAGTGAGTGAGCTCGTAGCCGAGATAGAGCGTGTAGACCTTGGAGGTGCCGTTCTCGGGTTCGTGCCGCAGACTGTTAGGACCGCTGTAGGCAGCCGGAAACGCTCCATGCCACTGCAGGATGATGTTGGCCTGGCCGGAGATCCAGTAGCGCGCCGTTTCGGAGTGCGGGAAAAGCGTAACAGGATCGGAGTCGCCGGAATCCGTGGTCGTATCAGCCGGGGCCTTGGCGCCTGACTGAGTGTCGGTCTTTGCGGTTTCCGTACCTTGCGCTAGTTCGGAGCCCGAAGCCTGCCCACGCGCGATCTGCGCGATTGCGAGACACATTAGGAACATGCAAAAGGCAGAGCTTAACCACCGGAGCGCAGGATGACGCACCGGCAACGGAGCTAGAGCTTTTTTCGAGGTGGCGTGTGCCAATCGCATTGTCTTTGAAGGTTCTCTTCCGGCGTATGTTAACCTAGGTTAATACAGAATGTAAATGCCAGTGAACTCCACCGACCGGTCTTCGACCGGAACGGCGCGCAGCCCTGTGTCCCTAGTACATCATTTGGAGCGGCCGAGCGAGATCAACGTAGCGTTACAACGGCCTCGGGCGGGAGACACCGCCTACGAGCCGAATGTGAACACGGGCTTCACGACTTTGCCACTGGCTTGATCTTCGATCGCCTGATTGATCTGCTCGAACGGGTATTTCGTCACGAGCTTGTCGAAGGGGAATCGTTTACTCATATAAAGGTCAATGAGGGGGGGAATGAATACACCTGGCACGCTATCGCCCTGCACGATTCCACGAATGGTGAGGCCCCCGAGCATCATCGCGCCGAGATTTGCCTTGAATTCTCCCGCGGGCACGGTGACGAAGCCGAAGCGGCCCTTGGTCGCAAGCGATGCAATCGCTTGTTGGTAGCTATCGGCGCGGCCTGTCGTGTCGAACGCGACGTTGACGCCGCCCGGAACGAGACGGCGAACTTCTTCCGCGGTCTTCACATTCGGGCCAGCCAGGACGCAGTGTGTCGCGCCGAGTTGCTTCGCCATCGCCAGGCGCGATTCGAGCACGTCGATGGCGACGATCTCCGCGCAGCCGCAAACAACGGCAGCCATCACCGCGCTCAATCCGACCGGACCGACTCCGAAAATCGCGATACCCTCGCCCGATTTCGCGGCCAGTGAATTCATGATCGCGCCAGCGCCAGTTTGGACGCTGCAGCCGAGCACTCCCAAAATCTCGAGCGGCGCGTCTTTGCGCACCGGAATCGTGTTTTGCGCTCGCGCGATCGCGTAGTCGGCGAACGACGACTGGCCGAAGAAGTGGCCGTGGATGCGGTCATTGCCCTTGTGAAAAAATCCCGGCTCATTTTCGCGCGCGTCGCGGAAATTGAGCGCGCCCGTTTGCTCGCAGTACGCCGGATCGCCGCCCGCGCACGCGCGGCACGAGCCGCAGGAGTCGTAGGTGAGCACGACATAATCGCCCGGCTTCACCTTCGTTACCCGTTCGCCGACACGCTCCACGATGCCTGCGCCTTCGTGGCCAAGCACAACCGGCTTCGGCACTCGCATGCTTCCTTCGAGCGCCTTCACGTCGGTGTGGCAGAGCCCGACGCCTGCGATCCGCACCAAGATGTCGTTTGGTCCGGGCTCGCTCAGTTCGAGCTCTTCGATCGTGAATCGGTCGCGGCCCTCGTACGCGACGGCAGCGATTACTCTCACAATTTTCCTTTTCGAAATAGCGGACTGATTGCTTGGCGCTAAAACTCGATACCCAATACCCAGATGGGCAGCTGAATGGCACTTTTGAAATGAGGTAAGTACCGGCACACTTTTTCGTAGCTCAGAGATCCCTCCCAGTTCTGGCCATACTCGCTCATCATGCTTTTCTGAAATTTTGTAGTGGTAGTGATGTACACGCCGACGTCAATCTTGTTGAGGGCAGAATAGGAAGCGACTTGAAATTTTAGTAGGTCGATTCCTATGAACGACGCATGCCCGAAGCCAACCTCAATTCCAATCCTATCTTTTAAGAAATCCATTTTGGCTCCGGGATCGTCGGGTTCATCGAAAACCGGAGGCTGTTTGATGCATCCTTTTGCGACAAATCTTTCTTCCAGCAGCTTGTTAAATCCGGGGCGAGAAAGAGTCCGGAAGTCGGCGATTCGTGCTGAAAGAACATCTTCGATCTCTTCTTTCAAGGCGAGCTTGCTATTGAGTACTTGTTCAGCGAACCGATACGAATACCTTTGTAGTCGAAGCCTTTCGTCAGGCACGCGCGTCGCTCCGAAACTATCCACTGCCGAGGGCGGCGAGGACGCGCTTGGGCGTGAGCGGAAATTCGGTGATGTGCACGCCGGTCGCATCGAAGAACGCGCAGGCGATCGCGCCCGCGGCGGCGGCCATCACTTCTTCGCCCGCGCCCGTGGATTTTTGGTCGAGACGCTGCACGACGATCGGCACGACTTCGGGACATTCCTCGAATCGCAGGATCGGATAACTGTTCCAATCGAGGCTCGTGACGTTGGTCTTGTTGAACTTCACTTCCTCAAGCAGCATGCGGCTTGCGGTCTGCACAAGCTGCCCGCTGATCTGATTTTCGATGAACGCGGGATTCACGGCGAGCCCCGCGTCGATTGCGCCGTACATGCGCTTCACGCGGACTTTGCCCGTTTCCTTGTTCACTTCGATTTCGGCGACCGCGCCGCCGTAGGACGTGAGATGCGTGCCGAGGCCGATGCCGCGTCCGGTGACGATCTTTTCCTTCGAGAGCTTCGAAGCAGGCGGCAGCGGCGTTACATCCCATTTGGACGCCTTCGCAACCGCATCGAGCACGCCCATCCAGCGGTCGCTCGTGATGTTGCGCTTGCGAAATTCGTACGCGTCGATGCCAGCTTGCCGCGCGAGCTCGTCGATTGTCTGCTCCGACGCAAACGAGAACGAAAGATCGAGCGGCGAGCGCAGCCACGCGGCGCGGAGGTAGTTCATTCCCGGCACGTGATGGTTCACAAGCTTCGCGTTCGCGATGTCGTACATGCCGCCGCAGTCGGAGGGGTTGACCATCTGCGCCGCGCCGTCGGGCCATTCGGCGGCGGTGGTGCCGAGCGCGAGCTGCGCCGATGTTTCGACCGCGCTCCAATTGTGGTGCCAGCCGTCGTATTGATACGCGACGATCTTGCCGTTGGCGTCGGCTGCGGCGCGAACTTCGCCCACGTGCGCGGGACCGTAGAGGTCCCAGCCGTGCTCGTCCCAGCGCATGAATTGCAGCCGCACCGGCTTGCCTGCAAGCTGCGAAAGAATGGCGGCGGCTTGCGCCACATCGTCGTAGCAACTGTGGCCGTAGGTTCCCGAACCTTCGTAGTACTGCACGCGTACCTGCTGTGGCTTGAGCCCCAAGATGCCCGCGAGCGCGTTGCGCGTCGCGTAGACGTCCTGCGTCGAGCAGATCACGAGCGCGGAATCCGATTTCACGTCGGCCAGTGCGCCGTTGGGCCCGAATGGCGCGTGCGCCTGATACGGCCCGCGATAATGCCCGGTGGCGATGTGCGCAGCGTCTCTCACGGCCGCGTCGACATCGCCGCGCTGCAGGACCACGCGATCCCGGGTCGTTTCCGCCCGCATAGCGTCGTAGACGCTCTCACTCGTCGGAAGCGCGGGCGGAATGTCCCAGGTGATTTTCAAATCGCGCGCCGCGCGAACCGCGTCCCATTCGCGCTCTGCGACCACGCCGACGAAATCGCCCCTGCGCACGACACGCGCGCTCGGAATGTGCGCGATCGAGCTCTCATCGAGCGTTACGACTTTCGCGCCCGAGCCGTAGGCCGTCTGCCCGCGCGGGCGCACGACGCGGCCGTGCAGCATTCCCGGCAGCCGCAGATGCTGGAGGTAGACGTATTTGCCGCTGACCTTATCTGGAATGTCGTTGCGCGGCGGGCGCGTGCCAACGAGCTTGTAGTCGGAAACAGGCTTCACCGGCGCGCTGCCCGTGAACGCGAGGTTGAACTGTTTGTCACCGATCAGCTCGCCGTAGGTGACCGACGCGGATTCGCCGCCCATCCCGCCCACAGTGACGACACCTTTCGAAACGATGAGCCGCTCGACGGGCGCGCCGAGCTTTTTCGACGCCATTTGCAACAGCGCTTGCCGCGCCTCAGCGGCCGCGGTGCGAATCGCCGGGCTGCCGCGCGCGATCGACGAGCTCGAATACGTGCCGCCCTGATTCGGGGTGATGTTGGTATCGAGCCGGACCGTGCCGACCTGACTCATATCGAGATCGAGCTCTTCGGCCGAAATCTGCAATAAAGATGTTGTCGAACCCTGGCCGAGCTCGACGTAGCCGATGTACACGGTCGCCGTGTTGTCGGAATGAATCGCGAGCCACGTGTCGATCTGCTTCGGATCGGGCGGGCCGGCTGTCGCGCCGCGAGCAGCTGCCGACTCCTGGGCGAAAAGCGCGTCACTAATTGCGCCTGCGCTGCTGAAGCCGATGACGAGCGCGCCTCCGGCCTTCAAAAATTCGCGGCGAGGGAGAGCGTGGGGAACCAGAAATGAATGCTTCGCGGCGCTCATCGGATCACCTCCGCCGCCGGAATTTCTCGCGCAATCAATTCATCGGGCCCAGCATTCTCTGCGGCCGCGCTCATCGCGTGTGACGCCCGTTGAATCGCTTTGATCACGCGCGGGTAAGTGCCGCAGCGGCAGAGATGGCCGTTCATCGCAGTGCGAATCTGCGTCTCGGTGGGATGCGGCGTCTTCGAGAGAAGATCGGCGGCCTGAATAATCATGCCGTTGAAGCAGTAGCCGCATTGCACGGCTTGCTCGTCGATCAGCGCTTGCTGCACAGGATGCAGCTCCGGCGCTTTCGCCAACTTCTTCTGTTTGGCGTACCAGGCGGGCAGGCCTTCGAGTGTCGTCACCGACTTGCCGACCACAGCGGAAACAGGCGTCACGCACGAACGAATTTCTTCGCCATCCAAGAGGACTGAACACGAGCCGCACTGCGCGAGCCCGCAGCCGAAGCGCGGCCCTTGCAGTTGGAGGTCGTTGATCAGCACGTAGAGCAGCGGCGTGTCGGGATCCGCCGCGACGCTGTGCACCTGCTCGTTCACTCGTATCTTGATTTCGCCCGCCATGTTGTCCCTCGCTCAGCAGTGCCTTATCGGCACCTAAGTGCCAGAAGGTTACCACGCCGCGCCGACGGCAGAACTCCCAACTTGCGGATCGCTCTAGGCGCCGGCTGGCGCGTCAGCATACGATCCACAACGTCATGTGATAGCCTTACGCGCGGAGGCGACAGGCGCGTGGACATCGTGAAGGGCAACATGGGCTGGATCGAAGTGATCGTGGGGCCGATGTTTTCCGGCAAGAGCGAGGAGCTGATCCGCCGCTTGCGCCGGGCCGAGATCGGCAAGCAGCGCGTACAAATCTTCAAGCCCGTGATCGATCAGCGCTATTCGAAGAACGGTATCGTTTCCCACTCCGGCCTCGAGATTCCTTCCGCCTTGGTTACCACCGGAGCTGAAATTTTGGAGAAGGTCGCGCCGCGTACCGAAGTCGTCGGCATCGACGAGGCCCAATTTCTTGGCGAAGGCATCGTGGCGGTCTGCGCGCGACTGGCCGAGCTCGGAAAGCGCGTGATCGTCGCCGGGCTAGACACCGATTTCATGGGACGGCCGTTCGAACCGATGCCTCGCCTGCTCGCGGTGGCCGAGGAAATTACGAAGCTGCTCGCCATCTGCATGCAATGCGGAAATCCGGCGGTGCATACGCAGCGAATTGTGGCTTCCGAGGAGCTGATCGTCGTCGGCGCGAGCGGAATGTACGAGGCCCGCTGCCGCCGCTGCTTCGAGCCTCAGCTTGCCCAGCAGAAGCTCGAGGAGCAGGAAAAGTCGCGCAGCGCGAACGCCGTAGCCGCGGCGCGCGCCTCCTCGAGCTAAATTCCACCTACTCGCTCTAACTCACCGCTAGTGCAGCGCTCCGATTTGATAGCTCAGCACGGAGAGCTGCGCCTGGTAGTCGTATTTCGCGGTTGCGGATTCGAGCTGCGCTTGCGTCAGATTCAACTGCGCCTGGCTGAATTCGATAATCGCGCTCAGACCGAGCCGGTAGCGCGCCTGTGCGAGATCGAGCGCGTCGGTTGCGCTGTTGAGAAGCTGCTCGGCGACGGCAAGCCGCTGGAATGCCGAATTCGCATTCAGCCAGGCGGTGCGAACATCGCGAACAATTCTGTCTTGCAGGTCCCGCACGTATTGATCGTCGGCACGCGCGCGTGAATTGGCTTCGCTGCGCAGCGCGCCATACAGGTGTCCATTGAAGATCGGAATGTTGACGTTGACCCCCACGGCGGCGTACCGGGGTGCGAGCTGATCGGCACCGACCGGCGTAAGCCCGGCGGTACCTGCCGCGGAGATCGTTGGAAACCACAAGTCGCGCTCGGCGGTTGCGTAGGTGTGCGCAGAAGCCGTATCGAGCCGGAGACTGATCAGGTCCGGCCGGTTTTGCATGGCTTCGCCAAGCAGAGTTTGGAAATCCGCCGGCGGAGCGGCCGGCATCGGCTCTTCGTCAAGCTGAAATGTGCGCTGATCGCCGTAGCCGAGCGCGGCGGACAATTGCGCGTACGACGTGTCGAGATCGTTCTGCGCTTGAATGAGAAGGAGTCGGGCCTGGGCCAGGTCGACGTTGGCAAAACTCACGTCCAATCCCGACTTGATTTTGTTTTTCTCAAGCTCAGTTACTTGATCGGAGACGAGTTGGCGGTCTTTGACGGTTTCGTGCGCAACGGAAAGCACCGCCTGTGCTTTCAGCACTCCAAAGTAGGCGCGGTCGACGTTGAGCAGTACATCAGCGCGCGTGTTGACGACGTTTTCCTGCGCGGCCTGCGCGTGCAGGTTCGAGCTTTTCACGAGCTGATACGTGCGCCCGAAATCGGTGACCAGCTGATTGACCGTAAGGCCGTTTGCGTAGCGCTCGTAAATGATCGGATTGTTCAGGGCGCCCGCCGCAACTCGGCTGTTGTTTTCCGAGTCCACCGCAGTGACGCTGCCGTACGCCGCCGGATAGTACGCAGAGCGCTGCTCGGTGACCTGTGATTTGGCTGCGGACGCAAGATTGGCCGCCGCCTGGATCTGCGGGTGATTTTGGATCGCAATCTGCTCCGCTTCGTGAAGGCTTAGCTTCTGGACGGTTTGCGCCGCGGTTGGCGTGCAAGCGATCGCGAGAATGGCCAATGGCGCAATCAAACTTCCCGGCGTTTTCACGAAGGCGACTCCGAGGCCAGGCCTGATTGTGATCGCTCGCGTCGCGTGTATATGAGCAGGTACGCGGCCGGCACGACAAAAATCGTCAAGAACACCGAGACGATCAAGCCGCCGATGATCACGCGCGCGAGGGGCGCATAGGCTTCGCTGCCGGTTTCAAACTTCAGCGCCATCGGCAGCAAACCGACGATCGTAGCGAGCGACGTCATCAGAATCGGCCGCAGGCGAATCCGGCAAGAGTGCGCGACGGCATCGCGAATGCTGTAGCCTTCCGGGCGAAGCTTATTGGCAAAATCGACGATCAGGATGCTGTTCGACACAACCATGCCGGTCAGCATAATGATTCCCATCAGCGACTGGATGTTGAGCGTCGTGTCGGTGAAGGCGAGCGTGAGCATTACCCCGACAAGTCCCGTGGGAATTGCCAGGACGATGAGAAAGGGGTCGATGAATGACGAGAACTGAGCGACCAGCACGAGATACACGAGCAGAATGGCAAGCAACAATCCAACGCCAAAGCTGCGGAACGACGCGTTCATGGTGTTCACCAGCCCGCGAATGTCGATGCGCAGGTTGGGAGGCAGATTCATCTCCGCGACAATCTTCGCGACGGCGCTCGCCGGCTTCTTCAGATCCTCGCCTGACGGGGCCACGTACACATCGATCGTGCGCTGCAGTTGATAGTGGTCGACTTCTGTCGGCGTCGAGATCGATGTGACGTCCGCCACCTGATCGAGATAGGTGGGCAGCTTCAGATCCGGCGCGCGCAGCGGCATGGCTTTGAGATCCTGGAGCGACCCGACCTGATTCTCCGGGTATTGCACGGTGACCATGTAGTTGTTGCCGCTCCGCGGATCGACCCAGTAGCTCGGCGCAATCATCGCATTCGAAGTAAGCGACGTGATGAGGTTGTCGATCACCTCCTGCGGATTGAGACCGAGCTCAGCCGTGCGGACGCGATTGACGTTCACCCGCAGCGCCGGATAGTCCATATCCTGTGGGATGTAAACGTCGGATACTCCGGGAAGAGTTTTGAACCTGCTTTGTAATTCCAGAGCGATCTTGTCATCAGCATCCAAGTCGCTGCCGCTTACCTGCACGTCGATTGGCGCCGGCATACCCTGGTTCAATACGGAGTCGACCAAGCCACCCGATTGGAAATACGTCCGCAGCTCGGGAAGTTCGGCGGCGATACGCTTTCGCACCTCGTCCATGTAAACGAAGCTGCCGACCTTGTGGTCTTCTTTCAGACCGACCTGAATGAAGCCGGTGTGCATCGCCGAATTGGGCGTTGTGAGAGCCGACAAATCGGGCGTCACCCCGATATTGGAAACAATCGCGTTCAAATCGCCAGGCCGGACGATCTGACGGATGATGTCTTCCACCTTTTTGACGTACGCCTCCGTGATTTCGAGGCGCGTGCCGCTCGGCGCCTTTACGTTGATCACGAATTGACCGGCATCGGTGCGGGGAAAAAAGGAAAAACCGACGAGCGGGTAGAGCGCGAAGCTGAGCGCGAAAAGTCCGAGGAATCCCCAGACGACGTCTTTAGGACGATTGAGCGCCTGTTGCACCCAGCGGTCATAGTGGCCAAGCATGCGTTCGAACCCGCGATTGAATCTCGCGTGAAACTGCGCGGCCCAGGACTGCTGCTCCGCACCACCTTCCGCAGCCTCGCCGTCTTCCTCGTGGTGCGTGATTCCGCGAAGCAGCATTGCGCAATAGAGCGGCACGACCAAAACGGCCACGAAGTAGGAAGCGAAAAGCGAGATCACCACGCTCAGTGCGAGTGCCGTAAAAAGGAATTTGCTGACGCCGTAGAGCAAAGTGACGGGAAAAAAGACGACGACTGTGACGATTGTAATCGCAAGCACGGCCAGCCCGACTTCATTGGCGCCCTTTTCCGACGCGGTTGCCGGTGATTCGCCCAACTCCGTGTGGCGGAAGATGTTTTCCAGCACGACTACCGAATTGTCGATAAGCCGCGAAAACGCAAGCGCCAGGCCGCTCAGAATCATGCTGTTGATCGTCTGATTTCCGATGTGCAGGAAAAACAAGGTTGCCATCACCGAAAGAGGAATCGAGAGGAACACTGCGGCTGTCGCGCGAAGGCTGCCCAGAAAGATCAAAACCATTATCGCCGTGAGCACCAGTCCAATTCCGCCTTCCCGCAGCACCGTCGAGATCGCCTGCTTCACGAACACCGATTGGTCGAAGACGACGTGCGTTCCCATCTGCTCTGGAATGTCGCGCAGGGTCTTGATCGCCTTGCGAATCCCGCTGACGACGGCGATGGTGTTGGTGTCTCCGCCCTGCTTGAGGACGGGGACGTATGCGGACCGATCGCCATTGACGCGCACGATGTTGTATTGCAGCGCGGAGCCGTCGACGGCGTGGCCTACATCGGAAACGAAAACCGACTGCTGGCCTTCGGTCTTGAGTGGAATGTTATTGAGCGCCATTGCGTTAGGCACTTGCGCGTTGGTGTAGAGGTTGTAGTCGATGGGTCCGATGCGAACGTCTCCGGCCGGAAGGATCAGGTTGGACGTGTTGGTCGCCCGCACGACGTCCATCGGGCTCAATTCATGCGCCTGTAGCTTTAGCGGATCTACATAGACCATGATCTGGCGAGTGCGCCCTCCGTAAGGAGGTGGAACGGTGGCGCCGGGGACGCCGGCAATCTGGTTCCGAATCTGATACTGCAAATAGTCGTGGAGCTGCGTTTCCGTCAGACCTTTGCCATCGACGGTGAGCAAGCAAACGGGTAAGCCCGAGGCGTCCATTCCCATGACAACCGGCGGCAACGTGCCTTGGGGCAAGCGCCGCAGGTCGGCCATCGCGAGATTCGACATCTGCGTAATGTCAGCATTGGCGTCGGTGCCCGGCTGAAAGTACACCTTGATAAGGCTCACGCCGGACATCGACCGCGATTCGTAGTGATCGACTCCGCTGCCCAGCGTGAAGAAACGCTCGAACGTATCGGTAATGTCGGCTTCGATTTGCTCCGGCGGCATGCCGCTATAGAACGTGGCGACCTCGACGACCGGAAGATTGATCGGCGGAAACATGTCCACAGGCATCTGGAAGAGGCTGGTGAGTCCGAGCACACAAACGAAGAGGCAAATCACAACGATGAAGTATGGGTGCCGGAGAGAGAACGAAGACATTGAAATTCCTACTCCGATTTCATGGGCGTGACGAGCTTGGGCTGGACGAGTTCGCCCGCCTTGTATTGCGACTGCTCGCCGAAGACGACGCTGTCGTTTTCGTTCAGACCGGAAACGATTTCATAGTCGTTCGCGCTTTCAAGACCGAGCGTCACGTCGCGTCTTTCAAGCCTGTTGTCGTTGCCGACCAGGAGCACCTGGCCGCGCGTCTCGCCGGAGACCTGCACGGACTGTACCGGCACGGTCAGCACGCTTTGAACCGTGCGGAGCGGAAACTGCACCGTCGCATACATACCCGGGACGATTTCGTAGCCTGGGTTTGCGACGTCCACTTCGGTGTGCATCGTTCGGGTTTGCATATCGATGTCGTCCGAAAAGCGGACGATCTTGCCGGTGAAGGTCTTGTTGACGCCCGTGACGTGCACCGCGACGCTCTCGCCGCCGTGCACGTCGGCGACAACCCGTTCCGGCACCGGGATCACAAGGCGCAGCAGATTGTTTTGCGATATATGGCAGAGCTCCTGGTCGCCTTTGTTCGATGAAGTGCCGGCGGGCAGCAGCGCTCCTGTGTACGCGTCCATTTCGGTTACGACGCCGTCAAACGGGGCCGTAATGTGGGCGTAGCCGTACAGTGCGCGATCCTTTTCGAGAGCGGCCTTCGCGGCTGCAAGCTCTTGTTCGCTTGCCGCCAGCGAATCTTTGGCGGCCGAGACGCCCGCGCTTGCTTCCAAATCTTTGCCCTCGGCGACGTCGATTTCTTCTTGCGCCACAAGTTCCGGCCGGGTTTTCTGCACGTTCGCCAGCCGCGTGTACGTCAGATGAGCGACGGTGTAGCTGGACTGCGCGCGCGTGAGTTCCTCCTGGGCGCGAGCGAGATCTTCCTGACTTTTTTTCACGCTCGCCTCATCCTGTTGCAGTTGCTGCTCGAGTTCGGGAATCTCGAGCACCGCGAGAAGCTGGCCCTGCTTCACGTGCGTGCCCCAATCGACGTAGAGCTTCTGGATGTAACCCGAGACTTTCGCGTAGACGTTGACTTCTTGAAACGGCTGGAACTCGGAAGCGATGCTGAGCTCGCTGGTCAGATCCTGCCTTTGGACTTTGGCCACTGCGACAATCGGTACGTTTGCGCTGCTGTCGGCATGGGCCTTGCGGCCCGTGTTGCAACCTGCCAGAAGTGCGGGCGCGAGCAGCAGGAGAGTTCCGAGCGCCTGAACATGCTCGTTGCGTCCTGATTTGCAATTCGAAATCATCGGCTCACCGGGGATAACTGAAAAGCCGCCGCGGGATCATTTCAACTCTTGAGCCCATAACGCCGTGTCGCGGATCGACTGGCGAAGTTTTTCGAGCGAGAAATCGGTCGAACGGCGAAGCCCGATCAGTTGCTGCCTTCGCTGCCGGATTTCGCGGGCCGCTGCCGGCACCTTATCCGCAATCTCGAGCGGGATCGTTTGAACTCCGTGACAATCGCCATGAATCAAGTCGCCCGGTCGGACTTGCAGGCCTCCCACTTCGACCTTGCCGCCGAAGTCAAAAATGTGCGAATAGGCGTGTGATACGGAGACGTTGCCGGCGAACATCTGAAATTCCGTCGTCCGAATGTCGGGTAGGTCTCGTACCGCGCCGTTTGTGACGATTCCGACGCAGCCCAGCGCGAGAAGTATGTTCGCGTGAACCTCTCCTACGAAGGCGCCGAGACCCGGCGGGCCGTCTACATCCTCAATCACGACCACCCGCGGCGCTGGAATCGAGAGAATGTCATTCCACCAGTCGGTTCGATCGTAATAATCGTAGGCTTTGTTTGCTTCCATGCGCGGATTGGAACTTCGCATCCGCGCAGTCGCGGCGTAGCCGATCATGGCCGGCCGATCCTCAAACATGCACCGGATGCTCGAATCGGCGAATCCCGTGTTGGGAAGCCGCACGTGAAACGTTTCGATGGAGCTGGCGACGAGGCAGGTGCTCAGGCGGCGAAACTGTTCCAGCTGGCCGGGCTTCAGAGTTCTGGCATTCATAGCGATCGGTCCGCGATTAACGCACTTCGAAGTAAGTGTCCAACTCGAGGAAACGGCGGATGTCCCAGCCGTCGTCCTCTACGTGCGCCGAAATGCGGGCGGTCACAATGCAGGCACCCGTGTTGCGTATTTTGAAGCGATGCCCGAAGAGGCCATGGTGCTCCTCGACCTTCGCGCACACGGCTCGTGTACCGTTTGCCTCAAAGACGATTTCGTGCGCGGCAGGGTCGTAAATCAGCCCCGGAATCTGAGCGATGGTAGATTGCGGTCCGCGTGTTGGATCATCTGGACCGTAAATTAGTTGATCTGGATATGTGTAGTCGGCAACGATACGCGCGCGCCCGCTTTCCCGATTGATTTCGAAATGAAAACCAGCAAGCGAAACAGGTTCGCGATTCGTCGGGCTATTGATCGGTTCGTATTCAGATGGGACGGTATCGATTTTGACGACGGAACTGGGGGACGCCGGAGCTGGCAGGGCCAAGACGAGATTTGCCAAAGCGGCGAGGGCCAGTCGGCGTCTCATGAATTCACCGTAGGGCCTCGGGGGCTGTACCACCACTGAAGAGTTTCTGAAGATTTTGTGAAGTGTCTAAACGTTGATACGGCTACGGTTTCAAACGGAAAGGTGAATATTTCTCGCCCGGCAGGCGAATCCAGAAAGTGGCCCCGGCGCCGGTGGAACTTCTGACTCCGACCTCGCCGTCGTTTGCTTCCACCGCCCATTTCGTGACGGCTAGCCCCAATCCCGCGCCGTTGTTATCCCCAGCTCGAGCATCGTCCACGCGGTAGAAGCGCTGGAAAATGTGGCCCACTTTCTCAGCCGGAATTCCAGGGCCCGTGTCGCGGACCGAAAGCTCCACGCGCGAGTCGTGGCTGCATTCCACGTGTGCGCGGATCGAACCTCCGATGGGCGTGAACTTCACGGCATTGTGGAGGATATTGACCACCGCCTGCCGCACGTAGAGACGGTCGGCCTGCACGCCTGCGTTTTCGTCTCCCGTCAGTGTGAACGTCAGCCGCTTGTCCTCGATGAGAACCTCTAAAAGCGCCGCTGCCTCCCTCACAACCGCCATGAGCGGAAACACCGAAACTTGCATCTGGATCTGTCCGGCATCGGCTCGCGACAGCGCCAGCAGGCTTTCCACGATGCTCGTGAGCCGGTTCACCTCTTCGAGCATGCTTCCGATCGTGTCGCGATACTCAGCGGATGTGGCGTCCTCTTGCAACCCCACTTCGCCAATGCTGCGAATCGCCGCGAGCGGCGTGCGCAGCTCGTGCGATGCGTCCGCCGTGAACCGCTTCAGTTGCTCGAACGACTGCTCGATGCGTGCCAGCATCGCATTGAAAACGCGTGCGAGATGACCGAGCTCGTTCTCGGCGGTTTCCACCGGCAAGCGCTCGTTCAGTCGCTCTGAATTGATTTGCTCGGCGCGACTCGCCATTTGCGTGACCGGTTCGAGCGTGCGTCCTACCATTTTGTATCCGGCGTAGGCGGTTCCGGCGAGGACGAGCGGCGACGCCAGGATCAATACGATTAGCGTGCCCCGAAGTTGGCTCCAGATCAAATCTTGGCTGTAGCCGACTCGGATCAAAATCGTCCGGCCCTGCAAGTCGTATTTTCGGCTGATCAGAATGACGCGAGTTCCATCGGACATCCGGTCCGTTCTTCCGGAGTAGCCGTGCTCGCCCTCGCCGGGAAACGGTGCGCCGCCGAGAGCGCGTTCGCCGAGCCGCTCGTTGCGGTAAAGAATTGTTCCGTCTGACGCTAGGATTTCGAGGAGTCTTTCTTGTACCTGTTTCCAATCGGAGTGATGGTGGTAGTCCTCTCGCACCCCAACCTGGCCATCGTCATCGACGTAGAGCAGCCCTTTGACAGTCTCGAGATCCTCCGCAGCAAGCTTTTTCAGGACACCGTTCATCTGCCAAAACAGCAGAATCGACACGCTGGCTAGATAGACAGCGAGAACGGCCGCCAACACACCGACGTGCCAGAGCGTAAGCCGCGTTCTTACGCGCTTGGGGCGTAGCCGCACTACGGCGTCTCCTCGCGCAGAACGAACCCGACTCCGCGGACTGTGTGCAGAAGTTTCTGTCGAAAGGGCTCGTCCAATTTCCGCCGCAGGTGGGCGATGTGAACGTCGATCACGTTATCGAGCGGCGTGTAACGCTCGGTTTCCTTCCAAACGTCACGTGCGAGCATTTCCCGCGACACCACGCGGCCCTGCTGCCGGAGCAAATACTCCAGAAGCGCGAATTCTCGCGCCGTCAGTGTGAGTTCCCGGCCGTCGCGCGAAGCGACGTGAGCGGCGACGTCCATTTCCAGATCGGCAAGCCTGAGCTTGTCGGAGGATTCCGCCTTTCCTCGCCGCTGAAGCGCTCGCACGCGCGCGAGCAGTTCGGGGAATGCGAACGGTTTTGTGAGGTAATCGTCGGCGCCGGAATCGAGTCCTCGAACGCGATCTTCAATCGCATCTTTCGACGTCAGGATCAGAACAGGAACGGCCAAACCTTTTGCTCTCAGCGCCGCGAGGACTTCCATACCATCGCGGTTGGGCAGCATGAGATCGAGGATCACCAAATCATAAGTCTCTGTCGAGGCGAGAAAGAAGCCATCTTCACCTGTTTGTGCAATGCTGACGGAGTGGTGGTCCGATTCCAGGCCTTTCCGCAAAGCCTTGGCCATCTTTGCTTCATCTTCTACGACCAGTATCCGCATCGAAGTGGCTCGTGTTTTCGCCGGTTGAACTGTTCCGGTAGTGCTCGGTGGCGACCGAAGCGAAAATGCCCAACACCGGCGACGATTGCTCCTAATCTGAAATATACACCCGCAGTATTTTTATCGCTCGGCGGCACGGCGAAGACGCTCGGTACGCTAGGGAACCGCGTCGATGTCTGGCGCAGCGCAACATCCAATAAGTATTGCGGCCCGAACTGTCGCCGTCTTGAACCCTAGGCTACAATGTTTCAAGCATTCGGAATCGGAGGGGTGGGTGAGCGGTTGAAACCGGCGGTCTTGAAAACCGTTAGGCCCGCAAGGGTCTCGTGGGTTCGAATCCCACCCCCTCCGCCATCTTTCGGGAATTCTTCTGATGACGCGTTGCGCTTGATCGAATTCCTGAACGGAGCTCCGCCTGTCAGCGGCCAGTTGCTCATCCTGCATTTCTAGAGGCTGTGCTAGAGTCGTTGGACTTCGATGGACGCGCCCGCCATCGCCACCGAACACCTGACGCGCCGCTTCGGCCAGCTCGTTGCCGTTGATGACGTCAATCTTCGCGTCGCACCGGGCCAATTCTTCGGCTTTCTCGGCCCAAACGGCGCCGGAAAATCCACCACGATCAAGATGCTCACGGGTCTCCTGGCTCCGACCGGCGGGCGGATGGAAATCCTTGGCGTCGACCTCGCCCGCAATCCGGTGGAAGTGAAGCGCCAGATCGGCGTCGTGCCGGAGGGAATGGCGCTCTTCGGCCGGCTCACTGGCGCCGAGTATCTGACTTTTGCCGCGCGCATGTACGGGTTGGACCGCCAGACTGCCGCCAAGCGCACGGCGGAGCTGCTCGAGTTCATGGACCTCGCGAATCAGCCCAAAGCGCTGGTCGCCGACTACTCGCACGGCATGCAGAAGAAGCTTGCGCTCGCCGCCGCCGTGATCCACGGCCCGAAGATTCTTTTTCTAGACGAGCCGTTTGAAGGCGTCGATGCCATCGCGTCCGGCACGCTCAAGGCCATGCTGCAGCGCATGATCGCGCGCGGCGCGACGATTTTTCTCACCTCGCACGTCCTCGAAATCGTCGAGCGGCTCTGCAGCCACGTCGGCATCATTCACAAAGGCAGACTCGTCGCGCAGGGATCGCTCGAAGAGCTGCGCGCAGGCGTTCAGGCAAACGCCGCAGCGGATTCTGCAGGCGCGCCGGCCGGCGAAAAGCTCACGCTCGAAGAGATTTTTCTACGCATCGTCGGTGGCGAGCGCGCTGCCGATCAGGAACTGTCATGGTTGAAGTGACCTCCGCATTGCGCGCAATCGGTCTGCGCGAGCAGTTTGCGGCCATCGCGCAGCTTCGCTGGAAAATTTTCCTCCATTCGCTTCGCACCGTTCGCGGCCGCATGGAAATGATCTCGTGGATTTTCATCGGCTTCGGCTATTCGGTCATGGCCATCGGCGGCACAATCGGTCTCGCTGCGTTGACTTGGCTACTCGTCTCGCACAATCAGGAGGAGTGGCTCGCTGTCCCGCTCTGGCTGATCTTCTTGGTGTGGCAACTCTTGCCCGTGATGGCCACCGCATTCACGGAGAATTTCGACGCCTCCAACTTCCTGCGGTTCCCGCTTTCCTACCGCTCGTATTTCATGATCCGCATGGCGTATGGCGCGCTCGATCCCACCACGATCATCGGCTGCCTCTGGCTCGCCGGGATGGCGCTCGGAGCCGGGATCGCCGCGCCGAGCCTTTTCTTGTGGGCCGCAATCGTGCTCGCGGCCTTCGCCGCGCTAAATATCCTTCTCGGCCGCATGATTTTCAGCTGGCTCGAGCGCTGGCTCGCCCGCCGCAAGAGCCGCGAAATCCTTTTGCTGTTCTTTTTTCTCTTCATCATCGGCGTTCAATTCATCAATCCGCTCATGCAGGTTTACTTGCACCGTTACGGGCGTCTACACGGGCCTCCCTCGTTCGCTCTTGCGACGCAGCTCGTCGCCGTCCAGACGTTTCTGCCGCCCGGCCTGGCCTCTTCAGCCGTTTCGCTTTCTGCGCAGAGCAGATTTACTCTTGCTTTTGGCGCTCTCGCGCTGTTGTGTGCGTACTCGGCCGCGTTTCTGGCCCTGCTCAACATCCGCCTCGTTGCGCAATATCGCGGCGAAAATCTGAGCGAGGCCCCGGCTCCCGCTGTCACGCGTAAGGGCAAAGACTCAGTTAGCGCCGGATGGGACTTGGGCGGCGGCCTTTCCGGAGCGGTCGCCGCGGTGTTCGAGAAGGACTTCCACTACCTCTCGCGCAGCGGCCCAATGTTGTTCCCGCTCGTGATGCCGGTCGTGATTCTCGTGATTTTCCGGTTCAGCATGATCAACGCGCGGCACGGTTCCAACTTCATTCAGGATCATGCCGGCCTCGCGTTTCCGATCGGCGCGGCGTACGCCCTGCTGATCCTGAGCAGTATTTCTTACAACTGCTTTGGCGCAGAAGGCGCGGGCGTTCAGCTCTACTACATGTCTCCGGTACATTTTCGCGAAGTGTTGCTCGCGAAAAATCTCGCCACGGGGACGATTCTGCTCTTTGAGATGATCCTAGTGTGGGGCGCCGTGGCGCTTTTGTACGGGCCGCCTTCACCCGGCATGACGTTTGCGACGATTACTGGCGTGCTGTTCGCAGCGCTGACCAGCTGCACTGTCGGGAATCTGATGTCTTTGTATTCACCGAAGAAGATTGACTGGGCCGCATTCGGTAGGCAGCGCGCTTCGGGCCTCACGGCTCTCGCTGTATTGGGAGTTCAGGCGGGCACCATGGGCTTCGCCTTCATCGCCGTCGTTGCGGCGCTTTACTTCCACCGCACCTGGCCCGCCACGCTGATCCTTTTGATTTTCGCCGCCGGCGCGCTTTGGCTCTACAACTTCGTGCTCGGCCGCATCGACGCTGTTGCGCTTAGCCGTCGCGAGAGCCTTCTCACGGAAGTTTGCCGCGCGTCCTAGTTGGTGGCGCTCGTCTCCGCTCGCGCTACGAAATCGCGCGCTTCAGGAACGCATCGATCCGCGCATTCGCTTCCGGCCCCTGCGGCAGCGGGAAGCTGTTGAACGCGTGCGGCGCGCCCGGATAGATCGCCAGCTCCGCTTCGTTCCCCGCCGCGATCCAGCGTGAGTACATGAAGAGCGTGTCGTCGAGCAGCGGATCGATCGTGCCGACCGTGAAAATCGCTCGCGGCATGTTCTTCAGGTCCGCATACAGGGCCGATACATCCGGATTGCGAGGGTCGACGCCTTTCGGCAGATACGCCTCGGTGAATTTCTTGATGCTCGACTTTCCAACGAGGATTCCCTTCTCCGGCGCGAGCATCTGGCTCGGCGTCATCGACGAGTCGAAGTTTCCATACGCCAGGTTCGCAGCGCGGAAGCCGGTGTAGCCGTGGCGATCGCGCATGCGCAGCAGTGTGGCGGCCGAAAGCGTAGCCCCCGCCGATTCACCGCCGATCGTCAGCACGTCGGTGCCGAACTCGCTCTTTCCGTTTTTGATCAGCCACAGTGCGGCCGATTCGCAGTCGTCCCACGCCGCCGGGTACGGATTCTCCGGCGCCAGCCGGTATTCGACGCTCACTCCCGCCATGCCGGTGCTCTGCGCGACGCGCTCGAGCATCATGTCCTGCGTCATCGCCGACCCGAGCACGAGCCCGCCGCCGTGAAAGTGGAGATAAATTCCCTTGGCATTTTCCGGCGCGACCACGCGCAACGCGATCTTGTGCCCGCCTTTGCCTTCGATCCCGATCGTCCGCCCGCGCGGCGACGCTTCCGGCAACGGAAAAGGACCGCGGCCGCTCGCCGCTGCCTCGCGAAACGCCTGCGCGCCGATGTCCCACCAGTCGGGGCCGCTTGAAAGCAGCTTTCGGAATTCCTCATTCGCCGCGGCGATTTGCGGAGAGATCGCTTCCGGTTTGAAAAGCTTTGGATCGAACGGATTGCTCTTTGCGGCCACGGCTTCGCTCATCGGTTTCTCCCTCCCTCGGTGTGCGCGGGGCGAGAGTATATCACCGCCCCTAGTGCACATCTCAAATTCAGCTTCGGCTGAAAATGGGGAAACGTTGTCATCCCGAGCGAGGCCGCATTGTGGCCGACGAGGGATCTGCTGTTCGCTTGTTCCTCGCCTTTGCGTTTGTAGGGGCACAGCATGCTGTGCCCGGCGAAAGTGCTTGGCTTTCGGCGGCTATTCGCTTACCGCAAACTTTCGTCGTCGGCTCTCGTAGCGCCGGCATCCTGCCGGCGTATTTTCCTTTCGTTTGGCTCCGCGGCGCAGTCGAAGAATCTCTCTTCTCGCTTAAGAATCAGGGGTCGCATGCACTACTTCGCGGCAGCGGCGAGCCCCTTGTCGTACATCGCCGCGTACCGCAGATACTGGCTCGCGGGATTGGCGGGATAGCTGATCTCGACCTTCTCGATCTCTCCGTTGCTTCCGAATTGGGCTGTCAGCACGGAATTGATCCCCGCCCAATCGGTCGGCAAATCGAGCTTCTTGTAACGCGCCGCCACCTCATCCCGCAGCGCCGGGTCGAAGTGCACTGCGTACTTGTCCACCAGCGCCTTGATCGCGTTGTAATCGCCTTCGGCCTTGATGCGCATCAGCTCGGCGAGCAGCATTCCGACGCCCTGCCGCATTTTTTCGTAATCCTTCACGTGAATGTACGTTTTCCCGTCGCGTTTCACCTGCTCGATGCCGCCCGTCTTGTCCACGATGTAGCGGGCGATGAGCTGGCGGTCGCGCGCGTGATCCTCTTCGATCGTGTCTCCCTTCGGGAAGCGCCGCAGTTGCGCGAGCGCCACGTGCGCCGCCTGGTCGTACATCGCCTTCGCTACTTCCTCCTGCTCGCCGACCAGTCCCAGTTCCTTCAGCTTCGGATCCCACACGTTCCACAGCGCCATTAGGTCCGCTCGACCCTCCTCGAGCGTCGAGTAATACTCTTTGAGTTCCGGCTCCGAGCCGTTTTTGAGCCGGTCGCTCAGCTTGCCCGACCCGTGCCCGATCACCTCATGCAGCGCGGTCATCAGGTCTTCGGCCTCGTCGCCGTATTTTTCGTCTCGCGCGATCTCTTCAGGCGAATAGCCGAACTCCTCGATCACAGCGTTGCCGGTGGCCTCGTTGAACGCGCGCGTGCTGCTGGTGAAGAGAAAATTCTTCGTGCCGTATTTTTCGTGAATCTGATTTTCGTTCGGCAGATTGTCGCCGACAGAAGAGACGGCAAAATCGCCTGTCTCGATCAGCGTCTCGATGGCCTTCACCACGGGCGGCGTGAAATGCGTCTTCTTATATTTCGCATCCCACGGTGCCTGTTGTTCGAAATATCCGGCATTTGCGGCGAGCGCGGCCATCTTGTCGCTCAGCGTTTTGTTCGTCACGGAGACGAAGCTCTGCGAGCTGCCTTTCGCGCCGCGCGCGTCGTGATAGACCTCGATAAAACCGTTCGCGAAATCGACGGTCGCGTCGTTTCGCACCCAGTCGGCGTCAAACTGCAGCCAGTCCTTGAAATCGCCCGTCTGGTAATAGCGGATCAAGTCGCCGATCACTTTTGCCTGGGCCGGATCGGCAAGCGCCTGCGCCTTTGCCAGATATTCATTCGCCTTTCGCAGATAGGTTGCGTAAAGCCCGGGCGGCACGGTGCGATCGGGCGTCCCCGCGCGATAGACCACCTCACGCAGGAAGCCTCGCCCGCTCTTCACCACGCGCGAGTTGAGCGGATGCTCCTCGTGAAAATCCTTCAGATCGTCGAGCGAAACTCCCTCGTAAAACGTGTTCGAGCTGGCCTGAATGATGTCGAGGTCGCCCTGCGGGCTTTTCGCGGTATCCATCGGCTGGAAATTGGGATTGAAAAGCGGCGCATGCAGGTCCGCGAGCTCCTTATCGAGCTGCGCTGGCGTTGTGATAGGCAGAAAGTCGCCGTAGGGCGTTGCAAAGGCGCCGTGCTGCTGCGCGATCGTGGCCGCCTGCTTCAGTTCTTCGTACGTGAATCCGGGCAGGAACTTTTGCGACGTCTCGTCGCTGTGGTTTCCGCGGTTGGCCCAGAAAATCTCCGCGAAATCGCGAATGCGTCCGTAGGACTGCGGATCGATTCCCTCCGGATGCGCGGCGATCTCTTCAAGCAACCGCTTCTCACGCAATCCGTAGGCCGATAGCTGGTCGTAGATGATCGGATCAATCGCGATCGAGGCTTGCGCCAGCCAGTAGGCGAGCGCCTGCTGCTGGGGCGTGAGCGACTGGAAGCTGTCCGCCGTCACTTTGATGAAGCCGGTATCGCCCACTCGCGCCACGAGGCTCGATTCCTTCTGCGTCGAGGGTGCCTGACTCCACGCGATCGCCGCGGTTAGAATCGCTGCACACAAAATCCCTGCCGCAAGCCTGAGTTTCATATCACCCTCCGAAGTCACGATATACCAATCGCAGCTTTGAACGTAGCGCCGCGTGCCCCCACCCTCGGTTTGCGAGAGTGGGCGCATCTTCTTCCCGATCCCCTTGCGCTATTACCTCGATCAACGAGTCGATGATTGTTTACACCAACTACTTCCAGACAACCTCCATCGGATCGTGCTAGCTTGATCGCGATGAGTATGACGAATTTGGCTACAGGAAAGATAGCGGGCAGCGACGCGGCGACGATACCCCGTCGGCCACATTCCGAGGTGTGCTCCGCTTCGGGGTCGCCCCATCTTGCGCGACTTGGCATAGGAAAGTCGGCCGGTGACCGCCAGCCAGATGACCGAATTCTAATCGCCAAAACGCGCCAAGTAGGACCCCACGTAAGTTATTCAAAACAAACGGTCGCCGCTCTTCCTAATCGCCAAATTTTTGGGGTTTGCCGCGACCGGATTAAACGCACTCCCGAGGCGATTTTTCGCCTTCGCGCCGTAGCCATTTTCCTTTTTCTACTCTCAAATTTCTGCCTCCGCCCTGCCGCCGCGCAAACAGCCGCTGCGCCCGCGGTGCCGGGCGACCTTTGGAGCGATCTCTGCGATTTCGTCGACACGCCTTCAGTCTCCGGCTACGAGCGAGAACTCAGCGAAAAGATTCGCGCGAAGATCGCGGCGTTTCATCCGGTCGTGGACAATCTCGGCGACGTCACCGTCAACATCGGCAGCGGTTCTCCGCGCCGCCTCCTCGTCGCGCCCATCGACGAGCCGGGATTCATCGTCAGCGAAATCACCGACGACGGCTACCTCCGCCTCCAGCGCCTCCCGCAAACCGGCTTGCCGCCGATTTTCAACGCGCTCTATTCCGCGCAGCCGGTGAAAGTCGGCACCGCGAGCGGAAAGTGGATCGACGGCGTCGTCGCCGGAGTTTCCGTCCATCTGCATCGCCGCGGGGAAACCGCTCCCGACTCGGGCGATCTGGAGAACATGTACGTCGATATCGGCGCGACTTCCGCCGATGAAGTTCGCAAGGCTGGCGTCGACATTCTGAGCCCCATCGCCATCAACCGTCGGCTCTTCAATTTGAATAACGCGGAATTGTCCGGCGCTTCCGTTGGAGACAAATTCGGCGCCGCCGCGTTGGTTGATCTTCTGAGGGAGATCGACCCAGCCAAAATTCAGGGCACGTTGACCGTCGCGTTCGTCGTGCAGCAGCGAACCGGCGCGCGCGGCTTGCAGCGCATTCTGAGCACGAATTCATACGACGAAATGACCTATGTCGGGCAGCTTATTTCCGGTGGCGCAGTTCCCGGTATCGAGGGCATGCATCGCGCCCCGCGCCGCGAACCCGACAGCGGCGTCCTGCTGGGCTTGACGAGCACCAGCGACATGCTCTCCGGATTCGCTGGTGAACTAAGACAACTCGCCGACACCTACAAAATTCCCTTCGCCACCGACTATTCGTCCGAACTCATTCCACCGAGCTATCTTGCCGGTCCTGCGCTTCCCGCGAAGTGGGCGCACCTCGGCATCGCCACCGCCTGGCCCGATACACCGGAGGACTCGACTGCCTCCGCCGACCTCAGGACATTGGTTCATTTGCTATCACTGTACGCTCAGGGCCCAATCAGAGCTGTGAACTCTCCAGGCAACGAGTTCGATCAGCATGCGGTCGAAGTTGGCGTCGATTGTGTTGGCCCCTGTCCAGCCGCAGCGGAAAAAGCGCCCGAAATCGAGCGTGTTTTGCGCGATCTCGTCGGCGTCTACGGCGCCAGCAATCACGAGAGCTCAGTTCGCGCCAGAGTTTGGACCCTGCTCCCAAGCTGGGCGAAACCTTCGACGGATGGTGCCGGAAATCTTGTTCTAAGAGTAGGCACCGCGCCCGCGGGATCGAAAGCTCCTAAAGTTCTTGTCGTCGCGCACATGGACGAGATCGGCTTCGAGGTGAAATCGATCTCGAAAGATGGCCGCCTCGAAGTCGAAACGCTCGGCGGAATGGAATTGAGCTTCTATGAAGGCCATCCGATGCTTGTGCACACATCCACAGGCGACCGCGACGGGATCATGGAATTGCCCAACGGCTGGGACGAGCCAAATTTCAAATGGCCCTCGGAATCGGCGCAGACGATTCGCGTCGACGTTGGTGCGCGCAATCCCGACGAAGTCGCCAAGCTCGGCATCAAGGTCGGTGATTCGGTTACGATTCCCAAAGAATATCGCCCGCTGCTCGGCACGCGCGCCAACGGCCGCAGCTTCGACGATCGCGTCGGCGACACCGCGCTGATTTCCGCGGTCTGGGCGCTCGGCGGGCCTCTCAAGGATCGCGATGTGACGTTCGTCTGGTCGACGGGTGAAGAGATCGGACTCAACGGCGCTGCCGCACTCGCCAAGCGCCTCGCCGCCGAAGGTCGCACGCCGGATTACGTCTTCGCCGTCGACACGATCGTCAGCTCCGATTCGCCGCTTGAATCGAAGCGCTTCGCCGACGTGCAACTCGGGAAAGGCTTCGCTATCCGCGCCGTCGACGATTCGAATATCGATCCCGGCCCGCTCGTCAATCGCCTCGCGCAGCTTGCACGCGCGAATCAGATTCCGTATCAACTGGGCATCACAGGCGGCGGCAACGACGGTTCCACATTCGTTCCTTATGGTGCGGTCGACATCGCTCTCGGCTGGCCGCTGCGCTATTCGCATTCGCCCGCCGAAGTGATCGACACGCGCGACGTCGACGCGCTCGCCCGCATCGTCGCCGCGATCGCGAGGAGCTGGTAGAAGGGTTTGCTATAATCGCGCGCCATGGCCGGTCCTGCAGCCCAACCAGCATTCAAGTCGCCGCGATACATCGTTATCGAAGGACCGATCCGCGTCGGCAAATCGACGCTGGCGAAAGTGCTCGCCGAACAAATGCACGCGCGCCGCGCCTTCGACTGCGAGGACAATCCGTTCCTCTCCGATTTCTACGACGAAAAACCGGGCGCCGCCTTTCGCGCGCAGATGTACTTTCTCTACGATCGCCATCGCCGCCTCACCGAAATGCGGCCCGGGGAAGATAATGCTCCCGTCGTCAGCGACTTTCTCTTCGAGAAGGACAAAATCTTCGCCTACATCAATCTCGATAACGAAGAGCTGAAGCTCTACGAAAAATACTTCGATCTTTTTTCGCCTTCAGTTCCCGTGCCCGATCTCGTGATCTACCTGCAGGCCAAGCCCGAAGTGCTGCGCAAGCGCGTATCGAAAAAAGGAGTTCCCTCCGAGCGCCAGATCTCGCCGGAGTATGTCGAAGCGGTCGCGAGCGCGTACGAGCACTTCTTCTTCCGCTACTCGGCTTCCGATCTTCTGGTGGTGGACACGACGGACATCGACTTCGTCGAGCGCAATCACGATTTGCAGGAGCTGCTGCGGCGCTTGCGACAGCCGGTGAAAGGCACTCAGTATTTCCTGCCTCTGGGTCAGAGCGATTAGCGTTCGGTGTTTAGCTCAGGGCAAACCCATTGCGGGAAGCGCTCAGGCTAAACCCTTCGCAGAACAAGCTCAGGGTAAAGGGGAATCCGGGGCGGGCATTTTTCGCGCCGCTGGGTGCCAACGGCGCGATTCGCGGGTGTCCCGCCCCGGAGTGTTGCACGGGGAAACTCGTCATCGAAAAAGCGGTCTACGCAGCTCTCGACGGCCCGGCCAAGCGGTGGCGCAATCTGCCAAGCGTCCGGTTCACGGGATGGCTGCGGTGCAGGAATGTGAGCACCGGATCCCGCCGCGTGCCGATCTTCTGTAGAGCGCGGCGAATCCTGAAGTCGCGGCCCGCCGAAATCAGCCCTTTCTCAAGGACGGCGATGGCCTCTGGCGTCCGGCCTGACTGTTGATAGACCTCGGCGAGATTCAGGTACAGCTGGGCGTGGTTGTGGCGCATTCCCAGCGCCTCCATGCACAGCGACTCCCCATCGCCATAGCGCTTTTCGGCGATCGCGGCCAGCAAACCTGTATAGGAGAGATAAAAGGGATTCTTGGGTGCAACTCCGAGAGCGCGTCTGGCGGCCAAGAGAGCGTCGACTGGGTTCCCGTCGCGCAACTGCTTGAGGCATTCCTTGAAATCCGTCATTCCGGCGTCTGCGGGGGACGTGGTTCCGATCCAGTGGGACATAAGCTCCTTCCTCGGCCTGCGGGCATCCTTCAGGAGCAGGACGATAAGAGAAAACTAACGTGGAGCTTTGGCGCGGGAAATAGATCGCGTGGCCAGATTTGGTTCCAGTCCCCGCGCCTGTACGCAATGACAGGCGAAAAAATGTCAATCAAATTGTCGCTTCGCGGCTAGTGAGCCGAATCTAAGGCGAAGGAAGCATCGCATGATCGCGCGAGCACGCTCTGCGATCGCTCAGCGCGTTCCACCCTTGGAAGTCGAAGGGTGGGGCACCCAACGGCGTGGTTTGGGGCGCGTGAGAGGGGCGAAGTTACTTCACTTCGCTACGCCATGGTCAGGTCCGACGGCGAGACGAGAAACTGTGGGCCACCCGCCTCCTAATGACTCCCCTCAAGTTGCCAGCCTTCTTTCAAGGCTGCTTGGTAATCGGAATCTAAGGCCGCGAGCATCTCGGACTCTGCCCCGGTCCTCATGATAATCATGTTCTCCGTGCTTGCATGACGCTGTTCATCAAGGTGGACGCGGAACCGAACTTCCTCTCCCGGTGGCTGATCGACCACGAGGTAACGCCATCTGTTGCCCTTCGACAGAAACACCTCCTTCAGCAACTTGACTGGAGGCACCGGGTTCTTCGCTTGCTCGCGGGCGACTTCTTCCCATCTCTTAATGGAGCGGTGCATGTTGATGATTGCCTGAAGGGCGTCTTCTTTCCCACGCCCTGCTCGGAAGAGCTGCTCGATATGGTTCAAGTACTCGACGTACCTCTGCCAGTGCTCCACGTGCTTCTTTATGCGGGGCTGCCACTCTTGCGCGTTGGACCGAACAACGCTGATCGTCGTCAACATTGTCGAAAACGAGTTATGGGCATTCTGGTTCAATGTGTCCATCGGTGTGAAGACCTCGCCGTTCAAGCCGACCTGCTCCTTGAAGAGTGTTCCGTTGCGTTCGAAAACGATCTCATTCACTTTTTTCCACATCGCAGCAAAGCCGTTGGGCATGTCCCCTGAAAAAATATGTGGAAGATGGTCAGCCGGGGCGACGAACATCGCGTACAGGACCCGTGTGTAAAGCTCTTCCGGGTCGCGCCAACGTGTCAGGTATGCAAAGATACGACCCTTGTTCACGTCGTCGATCACTGACTGGATTAGTTCGACGATGCACCGCTTCGTCCAATCAATGACCTCGGCTGGGTTTTGGCGCATGAACGCCTGCACTGTCGGGTTATTCGTGTGCGGCGTCTTCGTCCCGCAGCGCGGCACCGGGCAAACAGTAGTAGCTGGTTGATTCTGCTTCATCGTGGATAGATCTCTTCGGCAGGTGGCTCACCTGTCTTGTCCTGCGTTCCTCTTCCGCGTCACCGCTGTGTGGCGGAATGGTACCACTTCGACAGATCCCGAAATAGTTCATCAGACGCCGTGAGGGCGCCGATCCTTCGGTGTTTGAAGGGTGGAGATGGGCGCGAAACAAGTAAGCGGCTAATGCACGAGATCGTAGGCGAAGACGAGGCGGATGCCGCGGGATTCGAGCGCGGGGATGCGTTCGGAGAGCGCGGCGATGGTGGCGGGATGCGGATGTCCGATGGCGATGGCCGAACCGTCGCGCTGCGCGTCGCGCGCGGCGAGATCGAGCTGCGCGAGGACGGCGTCGCGCGTGGGATTATCGTCGAGGAAGACTTTGCGCGAAGCCGCGCGAACGCCGTCGGCTTCCGCAGTGTCGAACGCCACTGTTGCGGCGGTGGTGCGGCTATCGATGAAGAAGAGGCTGTGTTGGCGCAGCACCGGCATCAGGGCTTGCATCAGCGCTGCATCGGACGTGGCGCGCGAGCCCTGATGATTGTTCACGCCCGCCGCGTGCGGCACGGTTTCGAGCATGCCATCCACCGCCGATGCAATCTGGCTCGGATTCATCCCCACGCGCAATTCGACCGCCTCCGGCAGAACGCCTTCGGACGGGTCTCCTTCTGAAAGCGATTCCATCGGCAGATGCAGCATCACCTGATCGCCCCTCCGGAACGCCTCCTCGGCGACTTCGGACGAAAGGGGAAGATGAGGCAAAACCGAAACTGTGACAGGAAATGGCAGCGCAAGCACGGAATCGGCGCTGGCGCGATCGTGGCCGAGATCGTCGAGAATGATCGCGAGCTCGGCGCCAGATTGCGGATGCGTCGCCGGCGGCCGGGGGCGCAGTGATAGCGGCGTGATCAGGTGGATCGTGTGAGTTCGCGAACCATTCGACAACAAATCGTAGCGGATCACGCCGCTGCTGAAGCTCTCGGCGAATGTGAGTCGATGATGGGCGGCGATCGAGATCAGAGCTTGCCGGAACTCGGTCGCCTGAGACCTGCTTCGTAGGGTGACGTAGATGTCGTCCGCGGCGAGGCGGCCGTTTGCGCCTGATTGCGGCCCGCCCACCTCCGGGCGAATCGTGATTTCCGATCGCCGGCCCGTCACCTGTTGAGCGGCGTTGACGACTTCCTGCGTAACAGAGCGAATCTCAGATTTGCCGGGTGATTTCTTCCCGCAGCCTGCGAGCAAAACGAACGCAACGACGAGGCCTGCAAGAAGCAGCCGGGAAAAGCGGGGCGCGAAAGGACTCCCTCTACGCAGCTTTCTTCGCAGCGGGCGGGGCCTCCAAAATTTCGATGGCCTTCTTTACTGCGGGATCGGTGACTGAGCTGGAAGGAGCAGGCGGATAGGTGTCGCTTAGGGCCGCAATGTCGTCCGGCATGGAATGCACCTCCCGCGTGGGCGTGACGCCCTCGATGGGAATCTCTTTGCCGCCCGGCGTGTAGTAGTTCGCAAGCGTTAGGAAGAGCGCGGAGCCGTCTTCGAGTTCAATCAGTTTCTGATACGACGCGGTGCCGTAGGTGCGCTCGCCAACCGTCTCGCCGCGGTGATTATCGGCGATTGCGGCGGCGACAATCTCGGCCGGTCCGGCCGTGCCGTTGCCGATCAGCACCGTGACGGGCTGGCTCCAGACTGCTTTCGAAGGTTCGGCAGAAGAGACGACCGGCGCGATCGTCTGCCCCTTGAGCGTCGTGATCGTCCCGGAAGTAAGGAAGAGCTGCGCCGTCGAGATTCCTTCCTGATCGTCCCCGAGAGAGCAATCGCGCAAATCCAGAATCAGCTTGTGTGCGCCCTGATGGTCGAGCTGGACGAGTTCGTCGCGAAGCTGCTTGGTTTCACCCGGTGCGAACTCCGCGACGTGAACGTAGGCGATATCGCCCTCCAGGCGGTCTTCGACGAGTTTCGGCGGCGCGAGCCTCGCGAGTGTGAGCTCGACGTCTTGCGGCTCAGCTTTACCGCGCCGGATCACGGAGAGCTTGACGGTGGTGCCGGGATCGCCGCTGAGCAGCAGCTGCGCCTGTTCGATAGCCATCTGGCCCGTCGTAAAGCCGGCGATTTTCTCGAGCACATCGCCGATGTGCAGACCGGCTGCCTCGGCGGGGCTATCGGGAAGCGTCGAAATCACGCTGATATAGCCGAAGCGCTTCGTGAGGGCCAGGCCCGCACTTCCCTTGGCAGTGCTTCCACTCTTCTGTTTGTAGTCGGAGTATTCGAGCGGGCTGAGGTAGCTCGATTGCGGATCGAGCGAGTCGAGCAGGCCGTGGAGAGCGCCGTTGGTTACCTGCGGCATATTCGGCTCGTCCACGTAGTCGCGCTGAATGTGTCCGAGAACCTCGCTATAGACGGTGAGTGCACGGAAGGCCTTTTCATCGGAGGAGCGGCCGCGGACGTAGCCGACCGCGACGAACGCGAAAACAACGGCCGAAAGCGCAATCACCAGTTTCTTAGTCAGAGAACTCATTGAACTTCCTTCCTGCCCCTCAAAATCGAGTCGCGGCGCCCTGCCGCGGCCACGAAATTGGATTATATCACCAGCCCGAAATTGACAGGCAGATTTGGCGGCCCGTGTCGCCGGTGGGTGTCTCTACTTGTGGGCGAAGGTGTGTTCGGCCGCGACGCCGAGCGAATCGGCGTCGGAGAGCGGCGCGGCGGCGGTAATGTAGGTCTGCGAGATGCGATCCTGCCAGGTGAAATGGTCCTCGTCCCATACTGCCCACAGGAATCCCAGCGCCAGCGTCGCTCCGGAGAGCAGGTAGCCGAAACTGCGCCACAACAGCTGGCGCGTGTCTGGCAAGCCCCCGTCCAGACGGACGATATAAAGACCCAGCATCTGCATTCCGGGAGTAGCGCCAGCGAACGTGATGAAGATTGAGAAATAGAGCGCGTAGAAAAGGTAGGCCACCGCAAAGTACACGCCCGCATCTACTTTGCCGAAGGTCAGCCTGCCCCCGGCCGATTTACTCGCGACCAAAAACAGAGCCACAAACGCGGCGCACGTGAGGGAGAGAAAGAAGATGTCGACCACGGCGGCCCAGCGGCGCTTGGACAGGGGCGCAACCGGAACCAAGGCTGTTTGAGGGCGCGCGCGATCGTCGGCGGCGCTTGCGAAATCGAGTTCGGACTGGACGCGAATTTCGACGCGTTCGGACGGGCGGGGGCGCGTCGCGGGACGCGCGCGCGGATGTTCGCGAATCTCGTCGTCGATCTCTACGTCGATCGCCTTGCGCGCTGCCTGAAAGGGCAGGCCCGATTGCGAATCATCGCCAGAAATGTGCCCACGGCGAGCGCGGTATTGCTCCAGGCGGCGCGAGACCTCGGCGCGCCATTCCGGTTCGCCCGCGTCATTGCTCGCGGCTTTGACAGCCGCGGGCACGCGGACCTCGCTGCGGTCCTCCGGCGGAGCGTTGCAGAACGAGCAGTTTTCGCTGTCGTCCAGCAGGAGAGCGCCACACTTCGAACAGATGCGTATCACTGGTCCGTTTTGCGCTGCGGAGGTTCCAGCAAAGCGTGGAAATCATAGCACGCCGGCTGTGTGATCGGCGGCGAAGGCTTCGGTGCGGATGTCACCTATCAGTCACGGCGCAGACGAGCGCAAGAACTCCCTATCCCGCTGCTTTGCGACCGCACGGAGCGCGTGTTAGGCTCATTTCTCTTTTCGGGCTTTTCCAGTCGATGCGGAACGCCACTCTCTCGCAAATCGTCCATCGGGCCGCGCTTTTCGCTGCGCTGCTTTGCGCTTTTCTTGCTGCGTCGCATGCGACGTCGGGCCAAGCCAAGCCGAAAAAGCCGGTTCCTGCTTTCGCGCAGGGTGGCGAGGCCACGCTCGAGGCCGATCAGCAAAAGGGCGTCGGCAAAATCTATTACGCCGACGGACACGTCGATGTGCATTACCAGAATTCGAGGCTGCGCGCGGACCACGTCGAATACGACAGCGAGAATCAAGTTGTCATTGCGCGCGGCCACGTGCAACTCGACTATATGACGCAGCACGTCGAGGCAGACGATGCGCGCTACGAGCTGAAGACGGGCCGCGGGATGTTTCACAATGCGCGCGGCACATTCGCGCTGCAACGGCACCCCTCGGCGACCCTGCTGATCAGTCCGAATCCTCTTTACTTCGACGCTGAGGAGGCGGAGCGGATCGACGAGAATACCTACGTGATTCGCAGGGCTTGGGTCACGGTCTGCGATCCCGCACGGCCGACCTGGAAGTTCTACGCGCCGAAAGCCACGATTCGCGTAAAGAAAACCATTCATCTTGAGAACGGGAACTTCCGGGTGCTCTCGATTCCTTTGCTCTATCTGCCCTACGTCACGTTCCCCGCGGAGCAGCGCCGCACGTCAGGTTTCATGATTCCAGACGTGGGAGACACGACGCAGAAGGGCTTCGTCTTCGGAGACTCGCTGTACTGGGCGCCGCTCGATTGGCTGGACGCCACGCTTGGCGCAGCGATCTACAGCAGCCGCGGCTGGGCGCAAAAGGGGCAGGTGCGCATGCGCCCGTGGGAAAACGCGCAGCTCGAAGCAAGCTACTACGGCGTGATCGACCGCGGGCTCAAGCAGCAGGATGCGCCACCACTGAAGCAAGGCGGGCACGAGGCAAAGCTGCTGTTTACTTCGGACCTGCCCGGCGGATGGCGCGCGGTAGGCGATCTCGACCAGCTTTCGTCGCTCACGTTTCGCCTGGCATGGTCCGAGACGTACAAAGAAGCGGTGAATTCCGAAGTGCACAATACCGCTTTTGTGGTCAACAATTTCAAAGGCTTCAGCTTGGGCCTTGCGGCGCTGAGCTACCAAAACTATCTGGACGCCACTTCGGCGACGTCCATCACCCTGCGGACGGCGCCCGAGGTGCGGTTCAGCTCGGTCGATCAGGCGCCGCTCCCGCGGCTTCCGTTTTATTTCTCATTCAGCTCGTTCATCGGAGCGGAAAACCGAAGCGAAAATGTGACGCCGTTTCACACGCCGCCGTTTGTCCAGCGCAGCGAGCTGGCACCGAGCGTGGCGATTCCCCTTCACTTCGGCCCATGGCTCGACATCACGCCGAGCTTCACCTTCCGCTCCACCTATTACGGCGGACAGTTTCGCGACAACGCGTTTCTCGCGCAGGGATTGTTTCGGGACACCGAGGAGCTGGCCGTCGACGTACGGCTGCCGGTGTTGGAGCGAGTCTGGGGCGATGACGGCGACACGAAGTGGAAACACGTGATCGAGCCGTACGTCACATATCGGTTCGTCAACGGCGTAAACGATTTCGGGCGGTTTCTGAGATTCGATCAGGACGACACGCTGACCGATACGAATGAAGTCGAATTCGGAGTCACGCAGCGGCTGTTCCGCAGGCGCAAGGCCGGTGGGAGCGAAGAGCTGCTTACTTGGCGGCTGGCGGCAAAATACTTTTTCGATCCCACATTTGGCGGCGCGCTCGTGCCCGGGCAGCCCAACGTGTTTCAAACGCTCGACACTTTCACCCCATTCGCGTTTGCCGATCGCGCGCGACAGTGGTCGCCGATTGTGAGCGACCTGCAGTATGAGCCCGGGAAGCGATTCGACATGGAGTTCATCGTCAACTATGATCCCCAGCGAAACCGCACCACCGCGATTGGCACGCTGCTGAAGATCAAGCCGTACAAGGAGTCGTTCCTGACGCTCTCGCATTTTTCCATTCTGAACCTGCCGATCAATTTGGCTCCGCCTCCGCCCAATTTCCAACAGAGGTTGAACCAGATACGAGCGCTGGTGGGGTACGGCGACCCGACCCGGCGCGGTTGGAACGCAATGTTCGGCACGAGCTACGACTTCACTCAGCAGGAATTCCAGAACCAGATCGCCGAGGTGTCCTACAACGGCTCGTGCTGCGGCTTCGGATTCGAATACCGCCGGTTTTCGTTCGGCACGATCCGAAACGAAAATCAGTACAGCGTCGTCTTCCGCATCGCGAATATCGGCTCCGCCGGCAACATGCGCAAGCAGGAAAAGATCTTCTAGGCAGCGCCATGGCGTCTCGTTCTGAATCCGAGCTGGCGTTTCTTTCGATCGAGCAGGCTGCGCGTCTGCTGCGGCGGAAGGAAATTTCTCCCGTCGAGCTGGTGAACGCAGCTCTCGCACGAATCGAGCGCTGGAGCCAGGGGCTGAACGTTTTTCTCACAGTGCTCGCTGACCAGGCGCGCCGCCAGGCGAAGCGCGCCGAGCGCGAAATTCGCCGGGGCAACGCGCGCAGCGCGCTTCACGGCATTCCGGTTTCGCTCAAGGACAATTTCTGGACGCGCGGCATCCGCACGACAGCTGGCTCGAAGATTCTGGCGGATTTCGTGCCGCAAAAAGACAGTGACGTTGCCGCCGCGCTCGCGCGGGCTGGCGCGATCTTGCTCGGCAAAACGAACCTGCACGAGTTCGCTTACGGCATTACCGGCGAGAATCCGCACTACGGCAGTTCGCGGAATCCCTGGGCGCCGGATCGAATCTCGGGCGGGTCGAGCGGCGGCTCGACCGTAGCCGTCGCGACCGGAATGGGATTTGCTTCGCTCGGCACGGACACCGGCGGCTCGATCCGCATTCCGGCGGCGTTGTGCGGGATCGTAGGTCTCAAGCCGACGTACGGGCTCGTGAGCAACGAGGGGGTCGTGCCTCTGGGCGTGAGCTTCGATCACGTGGGGCCGCTCGCGCGCGGCGTGGGCGACGCGTGCATCATGCTCGAAGCGATTGCCGGCAAATATCCACGCGGCACTATGCGGCCGAGCCACCGGCCGCTGCGCAAGAATCGGCCGCGGCGATTTCGGCTCGGCTGGCCCAAGGACTTTTTCTTCGAGCGCGTGAATCCCGAAATCCAGGCGGCGATCGAGGCGGCTGCGAAGAAATTTCAATCGCTCGGCGCGCGAATCGAAGAAGTGCCGTTGCCGCACCTGACGGATTCAGTCGATCGCGCAAGCAACCTGGTCGTGGCCGAGGCAAGTTTTTACCACGAATCGCAGGGCTACTATCCATCCCGCTCGGAGGATTACGGCGACGACGTTCGGGGTCACCTCGAATGGGGACACAAACTGCGCGCGGTGGAGTATCTCGGCGGCATCGAGGCGAGGCGGCTGGTGCAAGCCGATTTCGACGCGGCGTTAAGCGAGGTTGATGCGATCCTCGCACCGACTTCGCCGATTCCTGCGCCGCCAATCGGCGAAAGGCAAGTTCGTGTCGAGGGAGAGCGCGAAACGGCCGTCCGAGCCGAGCTTCTGCGGATGACGCGGCCATCGAATCTCACGGGCCTTCCGGCGATTTCTATTCCGTGCGGGTTCACGAGCGACGGCATGCCGATCGGAATGCAGCTCATCGGCAAGCGATGGGGCGAGGCGCCGCTGCTCGCAATCGCGCTCGCCTACGAAGAAGCCACCGAGTGGCACAACCATCATCCTGCGTTGAGCTGACGTGCCAGCAGATCATTCCGCTCTGACCACGCTCGGCAGTACGCTGCGCTTCTGCATCAACCGCTCACCTGCGACAAGTCCTATTGTACCGACGGCGAGGCCCGCGAGGACATCGGCGACGTAGTGATATCGGCCGTACACCGTCGCGACGCACATGCTCACAAAGAACGGCAGACAGACCCAGAAGAGCCAGCGTCGATAGCGCCACGACGCTAGGATCGCGACCATCGAGCCTGCCACATGCGCCGAAGGAAACGCCGCGCCGTGGACGCGCCCGAAGCGCTCGATCAATTCGATCAGCGCGGTGCAGTAGCCGCCGGGCAGAGCCGGCAAATGGAGCGTCGCGAGCGAATAGTAAGGACTTTCAACGGGCAGCAGGACTGCGATGATGTACACGGAGTAATGAGCGATCGCCGTCGATACCATCACGGTCCAAAACGAAGCGCGCTCTCGCTTGATATACAGAAGCGCGGGCAGCAGCAGGAGATAGAGAAAGTACGTCATGTAGGCGAACTGCATGGAATCGTTGAGCGCGGGCGAAGCGAAATTCGCGAGCCACGCCGAGGGATGCACACCTGCGAGGTTGTAATCGAACGCGATGAACCAGCGGTCGAGCCAGCCCGGAAAAATCGCGTGCACCAGGCTGCCCAGCTCCTCGAACAAGAAAATGTAGAGCGGCAGCGGATACCAGTGGCGCGCGAAATCGACGACAACGCTCTGCGAGCGAGCCGCTGTCCGGGCCAGCAAGACGATCGCTGTTGCAATAGCGACATGCAGGGTGAGAACGCGCGGCGCATGAGCGATGTTTCGATGGCAGATTGCTACGATCGAGCAGAGCCACGCGAGATACGCAAACGTCACCCACTCGAAAGCGCCGCACGCCGAAAGCGTTTCGTCGAGCCGACGCGAAGCGGACCTCCGCGCAGCGAAACCTGAATATTCCCAGCAGACTGCTTGCTCATCCGGAAATTCGACCGGCTCGATTTGGTCGGACGAGTTCATCGCGCCTCTCTCGCAGTGAGTTGCCGCGGCAGGCGCACACCGGCCGCTGATTCTCTCCAATCGCATGACGGCCAGCCTTCGCCGCGCGCGATGCGAGCAAGCCGCGTGGGCGGATTCACTGCGACGCGGCGTCCGACTGAATCGAGCATCGGCAAATCGCTGATGGAATTGCCGTACGCGTAGCTGTCCCAAAGCGACAGGCAGAATCGCGCCGCGAGATCTCGCACAACGCGTGCCTTGGCCTCGCCGCTCATGTGTTCGCCCGCCAGTCGCCCTGTCCAGTAGCCTGCGTTTGCTTCGAGCCGTGTCGCGCGGACCTCAACGGGTCCGGGCAGGCGCGCAGCTACCGACCAAGCCAGAAAATCGAGCGTGCCGCTCACGAGAAACACGCGATGGCCCCGGCTCCAGTGCCACGTCATGCGGCGGATCGCTTCGGGGTAGAACGGCGGCGCGTTGCTGTCAAGCCACCGTTCCCAATCTTCGGCAAGCGATTCGCGGAGCCCCGCGAGATAGTGCTTGTTTCCGAGCGTCGCGCCGCGCGGATCGGGCAGGATTTTTTTCGCGAACTGCCCGAGCCAGCGAGCAATGTCGACGGTGCCGAGCGCGTCGCGCGAGAGCAGGAAGCCGATGAAACGCCATTCAAGTGATGGCGGCGCAACCAGCGTGCCATCGAGATCGAAGAACGCGCCGATTTTTTCCGCGGAGCTCATCGAACCACCACCGGCGCGACGGCTCCCTTCGGAGTCGCCGCCGGAGCGCTAACGTATCGCCGGCCTTCCCACACGACGGGAATCGCGCGGACGAGGCAAAATGCCACGCTCAATCCAGTCAGCGCTTGCGCTCCCGTGACTAGCCAATGTGTGTTCGCTGCGCCAGTCCAGAGACTGAGTTGCGCCGCAGGAATGTGGCGCAGCGAGAGCGTGAGTCCCAGGAAGCAGAAGAAGACGCACTTGAGCACAGCGTACGCGGCACGGCTTGCACGCGAAGCGACGAGAGTTCGTCCCCACCACGACTCGAGCATCGAGTTGCGCCCGAAGCCGGTCCGCCCAGCGCGAGCGGCGAGGCCGCGGAGAGAATCGGTCAGCGCGCCCCGCACAAAGAACAGCACGGGAACCCACAGCGAAATCAGGCCGCTCACGGCGAAACAGGTGAAGAATAGGTTTTCGACGACACGGTCGCCCAAGATGTCGAGCTGCGCGCCAAATGCCGTGGCCATGCCGCGCGTGCGCGCGAGATAGCCGTCAACGCCGTCAAGCGCGATCGCGACAATCGTCAATGCGACCGCCGCGAGGTCGGATGCAAGCGCATGCGCGCCGCGGTCGAACAACGCCACAGCCGCAAACGCGGCGATCACACGCGCCAGAGTCACCCGGTTCGGCGTCATTCGATCTCCTCAAAGGAATTTTTCGAGCCCGCCACCGCAGCCGGCAAATCGCTTTGCCGTCTGCGGCTCCAGCGGGCGGGCCCGCACTGCGGGAAAGGCATGCGCGCTGCCAAGTCGCTTGTGCAACGAAGCGTCGAATTTTCAAAGGCTTAAGATGCAACGTGGATTGGAGCGCGAGATCTTGGCGGAAGCTTTCGATTGCAAGTGTCGTGTTTCTGCTGCGCCTTCATACCGACCAGAACCAAAATGAGGTACTATGCGTCTAAACGTTGTGGTCAAATTTGAGTTTGGTCGGAACCCGGCGGCCCCGCCGGACGCAACCGGATGAGGGAGTGAGGAAATCGCATGGCTGTAGCCGTACTCGCAGGGTTGTTTGTGTTTGCCGCCGGATTGGGTTCATTTCTGTCGCCGTGTGTTCTGCCGCTGGTTCCCGGCTATCTTTCGATGCTGTCCGGCGTGGGAGTGGACAAGCTCAGGGAAGGCGAGGGAGAAACCGGCAAGCTGTTGAGCGCGGCTTTGGCATTCGTCGTCGGTCTCTCGGCAGTGTTCATCACGATGGGCGCAACGGCGAGCGCCGTTGGCCAGTTTCTGCTTAAGCATAAGAACCTACTCGCACCCATCGCCGGCGCGCTGATCATCTTGTTCGGCCTCCACCTCATCGGCTGGTTGATCAAGATTCCCGTCCGTGTCGGCTTGATCGTAGGCCTCGTCCTGGTTGCAATCGGCTCGCTTCTGTTTCTCCCCTCGGCTGCTCACCTGATGGTCCAACCGGTGCACGTCTACGCAATTGCTTTGATTTTCCTGTTCGGCCCTCCGCTCACGCGCTGGCTAAACCGCGACGTTCACATGCGCGACGTCGGTGGAAAAAATCCAGGCATCGTCAGCGGCTTCCTGCTTGGTTTCGCCTTCGCACTCGGCTGGACGCCGTGCATCGGACCGATTCTCACCACCGTTCTGGCGATTGCAGCTTCCCGCGGAAGTGTGAGAGACGGTGTCATCCTTCTCGCGCTGTACTCCGCCGGCCTCGCCATTCCGTTCCTGCTCACTGCCGTCGGTGTCGGCCGCTTCATGAAGTTCTATCAGAAGTTTCGTAAGCACCTTCACACGGTCGAGGTTTGCAGCGGAGTTTTGCTCTTGTTCGTAGGCGGCCTGATTTTCGCGAACAATCTGACCTTTGTGTCGAGCCACCTGAGCGGAGTCAGCGGGGAGGCCTTGCTCGAAAAATGGATGCCCTCAAGCGTCCGGAGCTGGCTCGAAAAAGGCGGAGCTCCTAGCACTGGTGTGGAGCAGCCACAACTCTCGCTGGAGCCGGACGTCACGTTCAAGGATTTGCAGGGCAAGGACGTCCCGCTTGCGAGCTACAAAGGCAAAGTGGTGATGCTGAATTTCTGGGGCACCTGGTGCGAACCCTGCCAGCACGAGATTCCGATGTTGATCAGCCTCCAGAACAAATACTCATCTAAGGGTTTCACTCTAGTCGGGGCGGCAACAAACGACGAAGACGCCACAGTCGACAAGTTCGTGCACACATCGAAATTCAACGTGGGCGGCCAAGAAATGCTGATGAACTATCCCATCGTGATGAACAACGACGAGATCGTCACTAAATTTGGCGGGATACTCGGCATGCCGACGACCTACCTGATCACCCGCGACGGCAAAATTTACAAGCGCTATATCGGCGGCCTCGATCAAAACGCGGCCCAAGTAGAGAAGGACATCGAGAGCCAGCTATGAGCAATGCTAAATGCGCTTGGCTCCTCTGCGTGGCAGCTTTGTTAGTCTCGGGGGCTGTCACCGCGTGTGGAAGTTCGTCTGCGAAGGTTTCTAACTCCGCCGACTTGCAGTCTGCGCCGGACGTTTCGTTCAAGAACCTCGACGGCGCAGACGTATCGTTGTCGAGCCTCAAGGGCAAGGTCGTTCTCGTCAACTTCTGGGCGACTTGGTGCGACCCCTGCCGCAGCGAAATCCCCGCGCTGATCGGACTGCAGGACAAATTCGCGGGCAAGGGCTTCACAATGCTCGGTGTTTCGATGGACGATGATGGCGTCAAAGCGGTCGACCCCTTCGTTCAGACGACGAAATTTAATGTGGGCGGCCAGCAGCGCATCATGGATTATCCGATCGTGCTCGGCACCGACGCGATCACCGACAAATTCGGCGGGCTGCTCGGCATGCCCACCAGCTACTTGATTTCCCGCGACGGCAAGATCGTGAAGAAATACATCGGGGTGCTAGACGAGCAGCAGGTGACCAAGGACATCGAGAGCCAACTATGAAAATGTCGCTTCGCATTGTTACGGCACTGACCGCCCTTGCGGCGATTTGCGCGCTCGGCACCCGCCGCGTCGCCCGCGCGCAAGAATCGGCGATGCCGCAGAGCGCCGCGTCAGTCGTAAAGACAAAAGTCTACACGTCGCTCGATCCCGTCCCGCGAGGGAAAGAGTTTCAGGTCGCTGTCGTGGTCGATATTCAGAACGGCTATCACATGAACTCGCACAAGCCGTTCGATAGCTATCTGATCCCGACGACCGTCACGCCGCAGCTTCCCGCCGGCATCACGCTGGCCGACACGGTCTATCCGCCGGGCAAGAACCTGAAATTCCCGTTTTCGCCCGACAAGCCGCTGAATGTTTACACCGAAAGCGTGACTCTGCGCCTTCGCCTGAGCGTGGGCGACAGCGCCGCGCTGGGCGATGCCGGCATTCCGATCACGTTGCGCTACCAGGCTTGCAACAACTCCGCGTGTCTGCCGCCGGTGAAGATTCCGTTGACGGCTAGCGTCAAGATTGCAGCAGCGGGCACGAAATCGAAGGCCATGCATCCGGAAATCTTCGCAGCTTCGTCCGCGAAGTAATCTTTCTTCGTTTTCTAAGCGCCGCGAACTGAGGGGATTGCCTTGCGAATCCGCTCGACAACGCGGTCTTTGCCGAGCACAACCATGGTTTCGAAGAGCGGCGGCGCCACCGCGCGGCCGACGATCGCGACGCGCGTGGCGTTGATCAGAAGTCCGGCTTTGACGCCCTCCGCAGCCGCTACCGCGCGCGACGCTGCGTCGCACGCATCGTGATTCCATTCCGGCAGCGCTTCGAGTGCGTCGGCCAGCTTGGTGAGCATCGCCGGCAGGCGCTCGTCCTTCCAGAATTTTTCGCGCGCTTCGTCGTCGTAGCCGTAGTCGTCCGTGAAAAAGCCGCGCGCCCAGGTTGTGAAATCGCCGAGCAGGCGCGTGCGCGGGCGGATCAAATCGACCGTGCGCGCAAACCAGGCGCGGTCATGGCTCGCCTGCGATCCCTCCCACAGCCGCGCGCGCTTCAGTTCTGCTTCGACGTAGGGCAGCAGGTCCTCCACGGGCGGCTTCTGCAAATACTGCGTGTTGAACCATTCGAGCTTGGCGCGGTCGAAAATCGCGTTGGTGCGGCTCACGCCCGCGAGCGAAAATCTCTCCACCAACTCGCCGGTGCGGATGTATTCCGTGTCGTCTCCGGGAGACCATCCGAGCAGCGCGAGGAAATTCCGAAACGCCTCGGGCAAGAATCCCTCATCGGCATACGAACCGACGTTGGTCGCGCCGTGGCGTTTTGAAAGCCGCTTGCGATCGGACCCCAGAATCAGCGGCACGTGGGCGAAGACGGGCGGCTTGGCACCGAGCGACTGGTAAAGCAGCGCCTGCTTGGGCGTATTCGAAAGATGGTCAGCGCCGCGAATGATGTGCGTGATGCGCATGTCGATGTCGTCGACGACCACGCTGAGCTGATAAGTCGGTAGGCCATTGGAGCGTAGCAGGACGAAATCTTCGATTTCCTCGTTTTGCAGCTCGCGCGGCCCGAAAACGGCGTCGTCAAATCGCGTGACGCCTGTGCGCGGCACGCGGAAGCGAATCGCCCGAGGGATTCCCTCGCGTTCCCGACCGGCGCGTTCGGCCTCGCTCAGATCGTGGCAGGAACATGCGGCAATCTTCGCAGCCTTCGGCACCTCGTCATCGCCCTCGCCTTCCTGCTCTTCCACGGCGTCGCCCCCGGCGTACGCCATCGCCTTGCAGTAACAGGGGAAGGCGGCGCCGCCCGCAAGCAGGCGCTCGGCGGCGGCTTTGTAGAGCGGAAGGCGCTGCGACTGGAAGAATGGCCCCTCATCCCATTCGATCCCGAGCCATTTCAGGCCTTCGAGGATTCCGTCGACCAATTCGGGGCGATTGCGCTCGACGTCGGTGTCTTCGATTCGCAACAGCAACGTGCCGCCTTCGCGCCGCGCAAAAAGCCAATTGAAAAGAGCGGTCCGCGCGCCGCCGACGTGCAAATAACCGGTCGGCGAGGGCGCAAATCGAACGCGCGGTTTTTCCGGGGACGTCATTCAATTTCTCTCGTCGTTTTCGAAACAAGTCATCTTAGCGGAACGAGCCTCCAAAATCGAGTAACGGTCGCGCAACTCGATGATCCGGCTGGATTTGGTACCAGGGTACTGTTGACTTGGTTTCCGTAGCATTTCATGATCATTTCGATCCCGGCTCGGAGTCTTTCCTCAGTATTCCCCAAGAGGTTGACCTCCAAGAAACCTCGGATGGACAGTCCGAGGGGCAACCGCGGATTTTCTGTTATTCTCTGACAAAATGTCCGCGAACGTTGCGACTCCTGACTTGGTGATTCATTCCCCTGCCGCCATCGCGGTGCAGGTCAGCACTTTTCTGCTCGCAGCTTTCTTCTTTGCACTTTACCGGGTCAAACGCCAGTCGTATCTGCTCGCGTGGTCGGTTGCCTGGATGCTCATGTGCCTGTTCTTTGTGACCCGTAATGGGCTCCTGCTGCTTCCGGAGGGCGAGTGGCGGCTCGCTTACCGTAATTTCGATGAATGGCTCTTCGCGCTGTCGGCCTTGGCTTTCTACTGTGCCGCGCGCCTGTACGTGCGCTTGTCGATTCCGGTTCGGACGGTCGCAGTGGCCTCCGTTATCCTAGCGGTCTGGTCCGGACTGCACGTCCACAATTTCACAGGCGTCAACGTTGGGCTTGGCGTCGCTCTGATCTTTTTTGTCGTTGGCTGGACGTTTTGGAACGAAGGCCACAGGCAAGAGGTACGTGCCGACATGCTGCTGGGCGTCACGTTTTTTGCATGGGGCGCATTGCAGCTGTTCCTTGTGTTTCAGCCCCGCCTGAATGTCCTCGAAGGCTCCGATCTGGTGCCACTGCTCCTGCTCCCGGAGATGTTCGCTTGCGTGCTGATGGTGATGTCGGTTTATGAGGAGGAGCGGCGGCGCGTTGAGCGCAATATGCTCGCGCTCTCGAATCTCAATCTGGTCACATCAGGATTTACCGGCGGCGAGATTCAACAAAATCTGGCGCAGGCTCTTGAACGGGTCCTCAACGTCGTCCGCATTCCGGCCGGCGCGCTTTGCCTGCCGCACAGTGACCCAAACGGGCCGACATCTTTGATCGTCACCGGTCTGGGCGATTCGTTCTGCTCGGCGATGCGCGAACCGCACCTAGACGAATACTTCATCAATCTCGTCGCGCGGCTGGGTGGACTCGTGGTGTTTCGCGACCTCGCGCGCCAGGCAAGCTGGGAGACGCTTGAAAAAGAGGATTCTTTCCGCCGCGTCCGGCAGGTTTTTCTCGAACAGGGTCTGCGCACTGTGGTCGGAATCAGCCTGCAAGCGAAGGAGCGCGTTTCCGGCGTTTTGCTTCTCGGGACGCCCGACAACCGCAGCTTCACGCCGGCGGAGCGCCGCCTCTTACTCGCCTTGGGCCAGCAAATCGGGATGGCCGTCGAGAACAGCTACTTGATCCAGCAGACTTCCCGCCGCACCGAAGAATTGCACGTGCTCAACGAAATCGGACGCGCGTTGAGCTCGACTCTCGATCTCGACGCCCTGCTCGAGCGCGTCTATTCCGAGATGCGCCGCGGCATCGACGTGAGCAGCTTCTTCATCGCCTTCTACCAGCCGAGATCGTCGGAAGTGCGCTTCGAGATCGAAGTGAACGAAGGGGAGAGAATCGCCAAGCGCACGCGCTCCGCGGGCAACCACATGGTGGAGTACGTGGTTCGCTCGGGGCAGCCCCTGCTGGTTCGGGAGTATTACCCCGAGCAGTGCAAGAAGCTTGGCTTTCAGCCGCTGCGGTCGGTCGGCTCGATGTGTGCTGTGCCGCTGATCATCTACGACCGTCCCGTCGGCGTGATGGCGGTCCACAGTGCCAAGGAACGTGCGTTCGACGAAGGCCACGTCGAATTCCTCCGCGTTCTGGCGAGCGAGGCCAGCATCGCGATGGAGAACGCGCGACTCTTCGCCGAAGAGCAGAAGAAGTCGCGCCATCTCGCGATGATCAACAGCGTCTCCAGCCACGCCATCACGACGCTCGATCCCGGCGAAATGCTCGCCAAAATCACAGCTGAGATGGAAAAGCATCTCTCCTACGACCATATCGGCGTGGCCGTCCTCGATTATTCCGCCAAGGAGCTTGTCGTTGAAGCTGAAGCCGGCGCGCGGCGCGAGGCCGTGGGTCGCCGCATCGTGCTCGGCGAAGGGTTGATCGGCCAGGTTGCCCGTTCCGGCCAGATCGGCATCGTGCGCGAAGCGACCGCTTCCACGCCGCGATTGATCCTGCCCGGTTCAGCCGCCGGCGTGGCCCTCCCGGTGAACTACGGCGAACAATTTCTCGGAGTGCTCTACGTCGAATCCTCGGAGCCGTGTGACTTTCCCGAGCAGGACGTCCTTCTGCTGCGGACGCTCGCCGATCTTTTCGCCGGCGCGCTGCATAACGCGCTGACGTTCCAGAAGGCGCAGGAGCAGGCGATTACCGACGGCCTCACAGGCGTGAAGACGCACCGCTTCCTCATGGAAGCCCTTTCGTCTGAGTGGAAGCGCTCCACGCGCGCGAATCGTCCGCTGGCCCTCGTGTTGATGGACCTCGACCACTTCAAATTCGTCAACGATTTCTACGGCCACCTCGAGGGCGACGTCGTCCTGCAGCGCGTAGGCCACATACTGGAGCAGAATTGCCGCCGGTCGGATGTGGTCGCCCGTTACGGCGGCGACGAATTCGTCATTCTGATGCCGGAAACCACCGTCGAACAGGCCCGGCAGCTCGCCAACAAGCTTCGCGGCTGGATTGCTTCCGATCCTCTGCTGCGCGACAAGAACATCACCGCCAGCTTCGGCATTGCCGCGTTCCCTGTCCACGGCTCGACGCCGCAGGAGCTCATTCAGGTTGCCGACTCGTCGATGTACATCTCGAAGCATCAAGGTGGAAACTCTGTTTCGACCGCGGAGCAAGGCGATCCCGGCGACCGGAAGCGCTGGAAAAAAGACGTTCTGGAAGCGTATCTCGGCGTCACGCTGAAGCGGCTGTTCGCGACGGGCCCCGAAGCGTTCGAAGAAATCTACCGCCGCCTGGAGCAGTTCACGCGCTCCCTGCGCGAGCAGGGCGCTGAGGGATCTGGCGAGACGCTGCCGGCAGTCGTGGTCGAAACGGTGACGTCGCTCGCGTTCGCCATCGACGCCAAGGATCACTACACGCAGGGCCATTCGCAGAAGGTGTCCGCCTACGCGGTGATGATCGCGCAGGCGCTTGGCCTGGCGCAGGCCGATGTCGAGGAGATCCGGCTCGCCGGCCTGTTGCACGATATCGGAAAAGTGGGAATCCCCGAGTCGATTCTCAACAAGTCCGGCCCGCTCGACGCCAGCGAGTGGGAGACGATGAAGACGCACACCGATCTCGGCGCGCGAATTCTCGAACCGCTCCGGCCGATGTTGCGCATCCGCGAGATGGTCCGCCACCATCACGAGTTTTACGATGGCTCCGGCTACCCGCGACGCCTCGAAGGCGACCAGATTCCCCACGGCGCGCGCGTGATCGCCGTCGCGGACGCGTACGACACGATCACTTCTGAGCGCACGTACAAGAAAGCGCGCACCCCGGAGGATGCCTTCGCAGAACTCGAACGCTGCGCCGCGAACCAGTTCGATCCCGAAATTGTCCGCGTGTTCATCGAGACCATGCGCCGCGCGCCGCGGCCGACCGTCGAAGCAGGCGTCAGCGTCACCATCCGCTCAGGCGATAACGAGCACTAGCCCCTCTCACACTTGACGCTGCTCCGTTCTGCTTTTCGTTGAAAAATGCAACCGGCGATTTCAAAAAGGCGAGTCGAAAGTGCCGGGCTCATCCGTATCTGCGGAATTCGCCGCATCCGGCGGAGACGTGACCGGGCTCGTTTCGACCAAGGGCAGGCGATCTCGGATCAACGTGTAAATCTGCGACCAAACACGCGGATCGCATTCGATGGCCGTGTGTCCCTTGAATAAGCGGCGAGCATAACAGGGGTATGCTCGGCATTCGGCGGCAACGATTGCGGAACGGCCTCTGAGTAGGCCGCTACGCTGATAGAAGTTGATCGCTTGCCCGACTTTGAAACCCACTATGTCGTCATGAAGTTCTGATCGATTTGACTCTGGGCAGTGTCCGTACCAATTTGGGACACGAATCCAGCCGCACCATTCCAGCGTTGACAAGAAATCGAAATTGGAGTGCTGGCCGGAAACTTACAGGCGCCCTGCGCCCTATCCTTGCCCGCCAATCACGATTCCCACGATGAATACCAGCGTCCCTCCCACGATCACCTGAAGAGCCGACGAAAGAAGCGGCGTGTCCATGTAGCGGTGGCGGACGTAGCTGATGATCGCGAGTTCGGCAGTCACGACCAACACCGCCACGGTGAACGCCACGTGAAAACTCGAAAGCAGAAACGGCAGCGTGTGCCCCAGTCCGCCGGCAGCCGTCATCAATCCCGTGACGGAACCTCGAACGATCGGGCGGCCGCGCCCGGTCAAGGAGCCGTCATCGGAGAGCGCCTCGGCGAAGGCCATCGAAATTCCTGCGCCGACCGACGCGGCCAGTCCGACCAAAAAAGCGTCCCAGCTTTTGTGCGTCGCAAACGCCGCAGCGAAAATCGGCGCGAGCGTCGAAACCGATCCGTCCATTAATCCGGCCAGCCCGGGCTGGATTACCTGCAGCACGAACATGCGCCGTCCCGTCGCTTCCTCTTCCGCCCGCACGTTCGGAGTGAGCTCCTTCTGTTCGAGCGATTCCGCGATCGCGGAATGCTGCCGCTCGACTTCCGCGAGATCGCCGATTAGCTTCCGCGTGGACGCATCCGATATCTTCTGAAGCGCGTGATCGTAGAATTGCCGCGTTTCAAGCTCCATGATCTCGACCTGCTTGCGGACCGCGTTGATTCCAAGCGGGCGCGTCAGCCACACGGGGCGCCGCTCGATGAATCCCTTCACGTCTTGGCGGCGGATCAGCGGAATGTGATCGCCGAAACGCTGGCGGTGCATATCAATCAGGCGCTGGCGGTGCCGCGATTCCTCGGCCTGCATTTCGTCGAAGATCTTTGCAGTCGCAGGATAATTCTCGCGCAATCCTTCGGCGAAATCGGCGTATACGCGGCTGTCTTCTTCCTCGAGTTGTATGGCGAGCGCTAGAATTTCGCGTTCGGAGAGCTCCTTGAAATTCTTCTTGGGCATGATCGGCGCTCCTTGGGCTCGGCTTTCCCGCCTCGGATTATAGCCATGATCTGTTAGCCGCCGCAGCGCGGGACTGGCCATCGGTGAAACGAAGGATTATAGTGTGCTCCCGATAGAGGAGTGGACACGATGAAGCTTTTGTATTGGACTCGACGATTTTCGCGTCGCGGCTTTCTTTCCGGCAGCGCAGCTACGATCGCCGCTGTCGCCGCAACTAGCGGCACGGTGCTCGCCGACGCGCAAGCGCCGGGAACTGAGCCCTCGAAGCTCACGCCGGAAGAAAAGCGAACGCTCGTGAAATTCACGCGCGATCTTTTCCCTCACGACCGGCTCGACGATTCCTACTACGAAGCCGCCATCGCTTCTCTCGAGGCTGAAGCCGAAAAAGATTCTGCGACGCGGAAGCTGCTCGCAGGCGGCGTCGCGCAACTTGATAGCCTGGCGAAGTCCGCTGCCGGCAAGCCGTTCGCGGATGTCGCGGACGAAAAGACTCGCGTCGCGGTGATCAAGCAGATCGAGGGCAAACCATTCTTCACGAAGGTTTACGGCGATGCGATCGTCGGCCTCTACAACAACCCGAACGTTTGGCCCAAATTCGGCTACGAAGGCCCGTCGTCCGAAAAAGGCGGCTACCTGCATCGCGGCTTAAACGATCTGAACTGGCTCTGAGGACATCGATGCCTGCGAAATTCGATCTGAGCGATTCATCCGTAGTGGTCATCATCGGCTCGGGCGCGGGCGGCGGCACGCTCGCCAACGAGCTCGCGCAAAAGGGAATTTCTTCCGTCGTCCTCGAGGCGGGAAAGCGCATTGAGATCAGCGATTTCAAGAATGACGAAGACGCGATGTTCGCGCTCTTCACCTGGCTCGATCCGCGCACCGCGTCGGGCTCGTGGTACGTCGCGCAGACCTCTCCCGATCTGCCCGCTTGGATTTGCAAGCTCGTGGGCGGCACAACGATTCATTGGGGAGGTGTGGCACTCCGCTTCCAGGAGCACGAATTCAAGACGCGCACGCGCTACGGCGCGCTCGCCGGCGCGAATCTCCTCGATTGGCCGATCGATCTCAAGGAGATGGAGCCGTACTACGACCGCGCCGAGCTGAAAATGGGCGTCGCCGGGACGCACGGTATGCCGCGCCTGCCCGCCAGCAACCACTGCAAGGTCCTCTTTGCCGGCGCGAAGAAGATGGGCTACACGAAATATTGGACCGCCAACCTGGCCATCAATTCTGTTCCGCGCGACGGCCGCGCTTCGTGCCAGCAAACCGGCTTTTGCGTCCAAGGCTGCACGTTCGCCGCGAAGTGGTCCACGCTCTACACCGAGATTCCGCGAGCCGAAGCCACCGGAAAGTGCGAAGTGCGCCCCGAATCGCAGGTGCTGCACATCGAGCACAATAAGTCCGGCAAAGTCACTGGCGTCGTTTATGCCGATAGCACGGGCGCTCTTCAACGGCAGAAGGCGCGCATCGTGTGCGTCGCCGGGAATTCGATCGAAAGCCCCCGGCTGCTGCTTAATTCGTCATCGAGTCTGTTCCCGCAGGGCCTCGCGAATTCTTCAGGCCAGGTGGGCAGGAACTACATGCGCCACGTCACGTCGCTCGTCTTTGCCGCCCTCGACAAGCCCGTGCACATGTATCGCGGCACCGCCAACGGCGGCATCGTGATGGACGAAGCGCGGCTCGATACCCAGCGGGGATTTGCCGGCGGCTACAATCTCGAAACACTCCCTCAGGGATTGTCGAGTTTCGCGCAGAACATTATCCCCAAGGGCTGGGGCCGCGACCGCGCGTTTTGGATCGACAACTACGCCAACGTCGCGGGAGTCTGGATTATCGGCGAGGACATGGCGCGCGACACCAATCGCGTCACTCTGCATCCCACTCGAAAGGATCAGCACGGTATGCCGATTCCCGATGTTCATGTGGACGATCATCCGAACGACATCGCCATGCAGAACCACGGGCTCAAGCAGGCCGACGCGCTCTACAGGTCAATCGGCGCCAAGCGCACGGTGCACCATTTGCCGTTCTCTTCGACACACAACATGGGAACGAATCGTATGTCCGAAAAGCCGCAGGATGGCGTGGTCAATCGCTGGGGGCAGACGCACGACGTGAAGAATCTATTCGTTTCGGATGGGAGCCAGTTCACATCGAGCGGCGGTGAAAATCCCACGCTGACGATCGTCGCGCTCGCAATTCGCCAAGCCGAGTACATCTCAGACCAAGTGGCGAAGGGCGCGGTCTAGGAAATTTTCGCGACGCTTACAGGCTCGCGTTCTCGATCTTGGGCATGAACGGCGCGATGCGTCCCGCCAGCGGCACGCTCGGATCTTCGCCGACGAAGCGCTGGACTTCCTTACCGCTGGAATCCACGAGAATGAATGTCGGCAGCGCGTGGACGTCATACTGCTTCGATGTCTCGCCGGTCGGATCGTATTGCACGTCCCAGCTCATTCCGTTGTCCGAGGCGAAGCTGCGCCCGGCGTTTTCGTTCTTGTCTTCGTCGACGCTCACCACTTCCAGCTGATCGCTGCCGTACGCTCGCTGCAGCGCCTTCAAGTCAGGCACGGACTGCCGGCACGGCCCGCACCACGAAGCCCAGAAATCCAGCAGTGTCATCTTCGAGCCGCCCGATGATCCGCCTGCGCCTCCGCCATTTCCAACCACGCTGATTCCGCCGCCATTGCGCGGAATATTTTCATCGTCGATCACACGCGTTGCTTTGGGCGCGGTCTGCTTTTTTGCGCGAACCATGCGCGCGAGATCGCCGAGCGACATCGGCTGGTTCGCCTGCGCGGAATCGTCTGCAGGAGCGCTCTCCACCTGCGGCAGAGGCTGGCTGGCGAAATTAGGCGCGGCTTGGGAGGTTGCCTGTGGGGCAGCCGGCGGTTGGTTCTGCGCCGTCGAGCGTTTCGGCAGCCCGAAAAAGCATGTCCCGACAGCCAGCGAAACGATCATTCCGCGGATCGTGATCGAGCACATGAGCACCTCCCGGACACTTCCTCGCTCCTTCCAGCTTGGGAGACGCCGCCGAAGCCGCCAATAGTACGACCGTCCCGTGTGCTCGATTCCGCACCAAATTTCGAGGTTTCTGCCTCGCTGCAGTGGATTTAGTCGAATTGAATCGATAATTTAGAGCGCAAAAATCCAGAACCGTTCGCTCGAAAACAGCGTGTTGTGAACAAGTTGCGCGCTCATCCCGTGCGATTGACACCGCTCGCGCGCCGGTGCTACCGTTTCCGCCGCTACGCCAGCCGTCATGCCTCGGGAGGTAACTCCATGTCTTACACTTTGACCGTAAACGGGCGAACGACGACCGTCGACGTCCCCGCCGAAACGCCCTTGCTCTGGGTGATTCGCGACATTTTGGACCTGAAAGGAACCAAGTACGGCTGCGGAATGGCCCTGTGCGGTTGCTGCACCGTGCACATCAACGGTGAAGCGACCCGTTCCTGTACCACCTCGATTGAAAGCGCCGCCGGCAAGCACATCACCACACTCGAAGGGCTCTCCGAAGACGGTACGCACCCCGTGCAAATCGCCTGGCAGGAAATCGACGTCCCACAGTGCGGCTACTGCCAGGCTGGTCAGATGATGACGGCCTCAGCCCTGCTCGCCAAGAATCCTCACCCGACTGATGCCGAAATCGACGCCGCGATGGACGGCAATATCTGCCGCTGCGGCACCTATTTGCGAATTCGCAAAGCAGTCAAACGCGCGGCCGAAGTGCACGCCAAGCAAACGGTGCAAACTTTGAATGCGGACCTGATCGCGTCCGCGAAGGCGTAAGGAGGATCCCGTGGCCACGACACTGCCGAAACTCGACTCGCAAGGATCGCCGAATTCGAATGGCAAGAGCGTAATGAACCGTCGCGCGTTCCTGCGCGCCTCCGCGCTCGTCGGCGGCGGCATGATGCTCGCCTATTACATCGAGCCCGTGACCAAAGTGATGGCGGCGCAGTTTGGCCCACCGGTTACGCTCCTCCCGACTTCGTTCATCACGATCACACCCGACGGCACCATCACCATCATCGCCAAGAACCCGGAAATCGGCCAGGGCGTGAAAACCATGCTGCCGATGATGATCGCCGAAGAGCTGGACGCGGATTGGAAAGACGTCCGCATCGAGCAAGGCGACCTCAATGCCAAGTATGGCTTGCAAATCGCCGGTGGCAGCACCTCGACTCCGATGAACTGGGATCCGCTGCGCCAGGTCGGCGCCGGCGGCCGCGCGATGCTGATCGCCGCCGCGGCGCAGACATGGGGCGTTCCGGCATCCGAATGTTCGACGACTGCGAGCCGCGTGCACCACGACCCCACCGGTCATAGCCTCACCTACGGCGAGCTCGCTTCCAAAGCCGCCACGATGCCGCCGCCCGATCCGAAGGCGCTGAAGCTGAAGGATCCCAAAGACTATCGGATCATCGGCAAGACCACGCCCAATCCGGACATCCACAAGATCGTCACAGGCAAGCCGCTTTACGGAATCGATTTCACGATGCCCGGCATGCTGTATGCCAACTACGAGAAATGCCCCGTCTTCGGGGGCAAAGTGAAGAGCGCGAACCTCGAAGAAGTGAAGGCGCTGCCCGGAATCCGCCACGCGTTCATCGTTGAGCCGGGACCTGACCCGAGCGCGCTCGCAGGCGGCGTCGCCATCGTGGCCGACAGTTGGTATCAGGCACGCTACGCGCGCGACAACAAGCTCAAGGTCGAGTGGGACGAAGGCCCGACCGCGGCGCAGAGCAGCCAGCTCTATGCTTCCACTTCAGTTGAACTCGCGAAGAAAGAGCCTGGCCAGGTTCTCCGCAAGGATGGCGATGCAGACACCGCTATTGGGTCCGCCGCCCACGTGGTCGAAGCGGCCTACTCCTATCCGTTCCTTTCGCACGTTCCGCTCGAGCCCCAAAACTGCTCCGCCTATTACAAGAACGGCAAGCTCGAAGTCTGGGCGCCGAGCCAGACGCCCTCAACCGGCCTATCCCAGACCGCCAGAGCGCTCGGCATCGATCAAAAGGACATCACCGTTCACCTCACGCGCATCGGCGGCGGCTTCGGCCGGCGCCTCACCGACGACTACATGGTCGAAGCCGCCATCATCGCCAAGCAGGTCGGCGCGCCCGTGAAGCTGCTGTGGACGCGCGAGCAGGACATGGCCCACGACTACTACCGCCCCGCGGGCTTCCACTTCCTCAAGGGTGGCGTGGACAAGAACGGCAAGATCGTCGCGTGGCGCAACCACTTCGTCACCTTCGGCGATAACGGCCGATTCGCGCAGAGCGCCGGCCTTTCCGGCGAGGAATTTCCTTCGCGCTTCATCTCCAACTTCTCGCAACTCGCCTCAATGATGCCGAGCGGCGTTCCGATGGGCGCGATGCGCGCTCCCGGAAGCAACGCGATCGCGTTCGTGATGCAGTCGTTCATCGACGAGCTCGCGCACGCCGCGGGTAAAGACCCGGTTCAGTTCCGTCTCGATCTGCTCGCCTCGACGCCGCTTCCAGTGGCAGCGCCGCCGCCGGGAACGCCGGTGGCGTTTGCGCCTGTGGCGTTTGACGCTCCGCGCATGCGCGCTGCTTTGACCACCGTTGCGGAACGCTCTGGTTGGGGAAAGCGCAAGCTGCCTGCCGGCAGCGCGATGGGCGTTGCGTTCCATTTCAGCCATCGCGGTTATTTCGCCGAAGTCGCCGATGTTCACGTCAGCCCAAGCAAGGCCGTCAAGGTCAACAAAGTGTGGGTCGTCGGTGATATTGGCAGCCAGGTCATCAACCCCGGCGCGGCTCAGAACATCACGCAAGGCGCTGTCATCGACGCTATGAGCCACGCCATGGGCTATGAGATCACCATCGACGCAGGCCGCGCGGTGCAGAGCAACTTCCATCAGTATCCGCCTCTGCGCATCACGTCGGCTCCGGTCGATATCGACGTCTATTTCCTGAAGACCGACAATCCGCCGACTGGCCTTGGCGAGCCAGGCCTGCCGCCGATGATTCCGGCGCTCACCAATGCGATCTTCGCCGCCACCGGCCAGCGCGTTCGCTCCTTGCCGCTGCAGCAGCACGGCTACAGCTGGGCGTAAACGGCCCACAACTCATCAATTCACCTCGGCCGGCGCACTTCGCCGGCCGATATTTTTGGCAACCCAACTAACTTTTCATCCTGAGCGAAGTGTCGCGCGCTGTTTCGTCGCACATTGTCTGTGCGCGCGCAATGGAGTCGAAGGATCCCTCTTCAGTAGTCCTTCACCTCGCCTGTATAATTCGTGTGACAATGCCTCCCGCCGCTCCCTATCTCCGCATCGCCACCGAAGAGGCCTACGCCTCTCCCGAGCTCTTTGCGCGCTATCGCAAGCTTCTCGAGGACGGCTCGCACAACGATCCCGGCTTCGAGAGCCTGATGGGCTTCTATCTCACCAACACCGGCCCGCGCATCGTTCAGGTTCGCGAAAGGATGCAGGACCTTGGCGACATCCGCATCCGCGATATGGACGCAACCGGCATCGCCAAACAGATTCTCTCGATCACATCACCCGGCGTGCAGATTTTCGACGCCGACACCGCCGTGGGGCTCTGCACCTCTTTCAACGACCAGCTCGCCGAAGCGATTCGCAAGCATCCCGACCGCTTCGCCGGACTCGCCGCCATCGCTCCGCAGAATCCTTCGGCGGCCGCCAGAGAGCTGCAGCGCGCGGTGCGAACTCTCGGCCTCAAGGGCGCGATCATCAATTCGCACACGCGCGGCGAGTATCTCGACGATCCGAAATTCTGGGAAATCTTCGAAGCAGCCGAATCGCTCGGCGTCCCGATCTACCTGCATCCGACCACTCCCTCGCCGCGCATGCTCGGTCCATTTCTCGATCGCGGCCTCGACGGCGCCGTCTTCGGCTTCGCTGTGGAGACGAGCCTCCACGTTTTGCGTATCGTCGTCGCGGGCGTTTTTGATCGCTTCCCGAAATTGCAGTTGGTCATTGGCCATTTGGGCGAAGGGCTACCCTACTGGTTTTTCCGCATCGACTTCATGCATCAGCGCCTCTCTGCAAACAATCGATACGCTGGCGTGCCGAAATTGAAACGAAAGCCGAGCGATTACCTGAAGGAAAATTTTCACATCACCACGAGCGGTATGGCCTGGGAGCCGCCGATCCTCTACGCGATTTCGGTCCTCGGCATCGATCGCGTTCTCTACGCCATGGACTACCCCTACCAGTTCGTTCCCGAAGAAGTGAAAGTCACCGACAATCTCCCCATCAGCGACGCTGGGAAGAAAAAGCTCTACCAATCCAACGCCGAGCGCCTCTTCTCGCTCTGATTTTTCTTCGTAGGGGCACGATATATCGTGCCCGGCAAAGATTCTCGGCAATCCGCTGCCCATTCACGATCGCGTCTAATTCACGTCATCCTGAGCGGAGTACCGCGTTTCACTCCGCGCGGTCTTGGCGCGCGGCGCGAAGTCGAAGGATCTCTCCGAAATTTTCCCCGCGTGTCAGCAGCAGAGTGACTTCTGTTAGAATGCCGCCGCGTTTCGTAGCGGATTGGGGGAATCATGCAGCGACGCGAATTTCTTGCAATGCCCGTGATCGGCGGCTTGGCCGCGCTCTCAGCGTCCGGAGGTAAAGCTTTCGCGTCTCGCCCCGCTCCGGCGAATCCTCTCAGCGTGAAAGCGCTCGTCTTCGACGTTTTTGGCACCGTCGTCGACTGGCGCGGCTCCATCATCAAGGAAGGCGAGCAGTGGGGCCGCGAGAAAAATCTGCAAATCGACTGGGGCAAATTCGCCGACCGCTGGCGCGCTGGATACGGTCCCTCGATGGACAAAGTCCGCAAGGGCCAGCTCCCCTGGATGAAGCTCGACGATCTTCACCGCATGATCCTCGACGACCTGCTAAAGGAATTCAACATCACGGGGCTCACCGAAGAGGAAAAGCAACACTGGAATCGCGTCTGGCACCGCCTCTACGGCTGGCCCGACGCCGTCGAGGGCCTCACGCGGCTCAAGAAAAACTACATCATCGCCACGCTCTCAAACGGCAACGTTTCGCTTCTCGTCGAGATGGCAAAATTTGCGGGCCTGCCGTGGGACACCGTCTTCGGCTCCGATCTTTTTCACCATTTCAAGCCGGATCGCGAGGTCTATCTCGGCGCCGCTGATCTGCTGAGCATGAAGCCTTCTGAAGTGATGATGGTCGCCGCGCATCCGCCCGATCTCAATGCCGCGGCGTCCTGCGGTCTGCGCTCCGGCCTCGTTCCGCGCCCGCTCGAAGGCGGACCCAATCGCACTCCGCCTCCCCCGGTCACTGCGAATGCCACGGCGCCGTCCGTCGCATTTGACGTTACGGCCAAAGACTTCATCGACCTCGCCGCCAAGCTCTCCTGAAGCTCGATCGAGTGTGAAAGGCGCCCTTGCAATCTTCCACCGATCCGCACACGTCATGGAGCGGCGATCTCGCTGCGCTGATATCCCTCGCGCTGCTTCTCGCCGTCGTTCACATGCTGACCAATGGCCGCTACGGCTTTCATCGTGACGAGCTGCAAGTGCTCGACGACGCCCGCCATCTCGCGCCCGGATACGTCGCGTATCCTCCCGTTACTCCGTTGATCGAGCGCGTGTCCCTCGCGCTATTCGGGACGTCACTCGTCGGACTGCGTTTCTTCTCCGTGCTGGTGCAATCTGTTGTTCTTGTTCTGTCTGGCTGGATGGCCCGCGAGCTCGGCGGCGGCCGTCTCTCGCAGCTCGTCGCAGCCGTGGCGGTCGCGATCGCCCCGTTCGCTCTCTTCAGCGGCACGGAATTTCAATACGGCTCGTTTGACTACCTCTGGTGGGTGCTCGCCGCCTACTTCGTCATTCGACTGCTGCGTTCCGATGACCCGCGCTGGTGGCTCACGATTGGCCTCGCGATCGGTCTCGGAATGCTCACAAAGTACACGATGGCCTTTTTCGTCGCGGGCATTGTCGGCGGCGTGCTGCTCACGCCCTCTCGGCGCCATTTGCGAAGCTCCTGGCTTTGGTGCGGTGTGGCCCTTGCGCTGCTGGCCTTTCAGCCGAATCTCGTTTGGCAAATTCGGCACCATTTCATATCCCTCGATTTCCTGCGCCACATCCACGCGCGCGATGTCGGAGAGGGCCGCGCCGACCATTTCCTACGAGATCAGTTCCTGACCAGCACCAATCTGCTGGCTGCTCCGTTGTGGCTCGCGGGCCTGGTCTACGTTTTCGCCTCGCCCGAGGGAAAACGGTTCCGCATGATCGGCTGGATGTACACGATTCCGCTCGCCCTGTTTGCGGTTGCCAAAGGCCGCGGCTACTACCTTGCGCCCGCGTATCCGATGCTCTTCGCGGCAGGTGCCGTCTGGGGCGAGCGATGGGTGAACTCTCTTGCGCAGGGATGGAAACGCTTCGTGCTTGCCGTCGAATCCGTTCTGCTTGCGGCCGGCGCGGCGGCTCCCGCGGCGATAATTCTTCCCCTCTTTCCGATCGGCTCGCCGCGCAATATCGCTCTGCGCATCAATGGCGACTTGCGCGAAGAAATCGGCTGGCCTGAACTCGTCGCGACGGTCGCGCAGATCCGCGATTCACTCCCCGCGGAGAAGCGCAACGGCGTCGGCATCCTGCCCGGCAACTACGGCGAAGCGGGCGCGATCGATCTCTACGGGCCTGCACGCGGCCTCCCTGCGGCGATCAGCGGCATCAATTCCTTCTGGCAACGCGGATATGGCGACCCGCCGCCCGGCACTCTGATCGTGATCGGCTTCTCGCGTGAATTCGTCGACGCAAATTTCGAATCATGTGTCTACGCAGGCCGCAACGCGAATCCTTACGGACTCAAGAACGAAGAGAGCGAATACCATCCCGATATTTTCGTCTGCGGCGCTCCGCGCAAGCCCTGGCCCGAATTCTGGCTCCATCTTAAGTATTACGGTTAGAGCGCTCGGCCGAATTCATCGGCATCTCTCTTCGGTCATCCGTGCATCCACGGCAATCGCCCCTTGTGCGCGAGCGCCAGCAGGTCCATCGTGCTGGCCACCGCGCAGTGAACGCATACACCGCCCCAGATCGACTTCGTCTTCCACGCCAGCCACCCGAGCACCAGCCCCGCCACAATTGAGGCCGTCGCCTCCGGCCACAGCTTCGAGAAATGGATCATCATGTACGGCATCACGGCGATCGGCACCGCGATCACTCCGAGATGTTTCGATAGCCCGCCCACCAGAAATCCGCGAAAGAAAAATTCCAGCGCCACGAACTGTCCCGCATACATCCCCTCCCACATCAGCAGATCGGTCCAGGACCGTCCTGCATCCGCGTACATCGGATAGAACGTGTAGAAATCCGGCGTCAGCGAGACAAGCCAAATCACCGGCAGCACCAGCGCGTACAGTCCCGCGTAGATTTTCCAGTGCTCGGCGAATCCGCGCCACGATAGATTGCAGTCGCGCAGGCGATTTCCCGGCAGCCGCCACATCACGACCGCCGGCACCGTCAGATAGCCAATCAGGATGCATCCGACCCACCACGCCTTCACGCGCAGCACCCAGTAGGGATCGAATCTCCCAGCCGGGAAAAATCCCGCGTATGTTTCCGGCCTTCCCGCGTACTCGACGAACAGAAGACATACGCATGCGGTCACGCAAATCGCCGCTACGGACCACAATGCCGGCGCCGCTTTAGCGTCTTCGAACGGCCCGCTCAGCCTGATCGTCGAATCCCCGCTGCTCGCTTCCGGGTTCGCCCGCGCGCTTTGAACCGTCGTCTGTTCTGGCCGATTCCGCCGGTCGCGATTTCGCCGTGAAGCTTGCCCGGGGCTCCAACGCAAACGCTGCCCAGTGCGCCGCAGCCCTTCCTCATTTTGTGAACGCGTTTGCATCTTTGCTTTCATTTCAGCGAGCGCAGGAGTGTACCTCAATGCTCCGCATGCTTGAAACCCGCGTGTGATTCCGTTCGGAGGTTCACGCGTAATTGAAATAGTCCACAGACTTTTGCAGCGGGACACAGTTACGTCCTGTGGTAGCGTGGAATCGCGTCGCGCTCGATGCGCGTCTGATGGAGAGAATGCGAATGAAGCGGATCGTTGAGCGGTCGAATCGAAGACGTCGGGGCCAATATCGTCGCGCCTCGGCTCCGCAAATCTGCGGGCGCGGCGAGCATTTCTACTCGACAATGATTTCGAGTAGAAATGCCCGTAAGCTATTGAAAACACCCATCCGGGCCTCGTTCTACTCGACAATAAATCGAGGGGATCTATGAAGGCCTGTTTGCTCCGCTCCCCCGCGCCGGTCGAGACGAATCCGCTTCAGTTCGCCGACGCGCCCGACCCCCAACCCGGCCCCGGCGAAATTCTCGTTCGCGTGAAAATGTGCGGCGTCTGCCGCACCGACCTGCACGTCGTCGAAGGCGAGCTCCCACCGAAAAAATCTCCCGTGATTCCGGGACATCAGATCGTGGGAGTGGTCGAAAAGCTCGGCGACGGCGCGCGACGCTTCAAGCCCGGCGCTCGTGTCGGCATCGCCTGGCTGCATCAGACCGATCAGACTTGCGAGTATTGCCGCGCCGGAATGGAAAATCTCTGCGATCATCCGACGTTCACAGGCTACACAGTCGACGGAGGCTACGCCGAATACGCAGTGGCGCCGGAAGATTTTGTCTACGAGATTCCCGAAAAATTTCCCGATGATCACGCGGCACCACTGCTCTGCGCCGGGATCATCGGCTTTCGCTCGCTGCGTCTTTCGGGAATCAAGCGCGGCGGCCGACTTGCCTTTTACGGCTTTGGTGCAGCCGCGCACGTCGCAATCCAGGTTGCGCGTCATTGGGGAGTCGAGGTCTACGCCTGCACGCGCGGTGCGAAGCACCAGCAGCTTGCGCTACAGCTCGGCGCCATCTGGGTCGGCGAAGCCGCTGCGGAGCCTCCCGCGAAACTTGACGCCGCAATCATCTTCGCGCCTGCCGGAGAACTCGTTCCTCCCGCGCTCAAGGCTCTCAAGAAAGGCGGCGTGCTCGTGCTCGGCGGAATCCACATGAGTCCGATTCCCTCGTTCGACTACGATCTGCTCTACCAGGAGCGCGTGATTCGCAGCGTCGCCAACAACACGCGAAACGACGGCGAGGATTTTCTGCGCGTCGCCGCCGAGGTTCCCATCCGCTCGCAGGTCACCATGTTTTCCTTGCGCGAGGCCAATCGCGCGCTCAACGATCTCAAGAGCGACCGCATCAACGGTGCCGCCGTCCTGGACTGCACGCGATGAAAATCCTCTCGCTCAATGTTGGACTGCCGCAGCGCGTACCGTTCCACGATCGCGAAGTCACGACCAGCATTTTCAAATCGCCCGTGCCAGGTCCCCTGATGCTGCGGCGCCTGAATCTCGATGGAGATTTCCAATCGGATCTTCAGGTCCACGGCGGCAAAAACAAGGCGGTCTACGCCTACCCGTCGGAGCACTACGACTACTGGCGCGACCAGTTGCCGGATTATGAGTTCACGCCGGGAAATTTCGGCGAGAATCTCACCACCGAAGGCCTGCTCGAAAAAGATTCCTGCATCGGCGACGTCTATCGCATCGGAGGCGCAACGGTCCGCGTCACACAGCCTCGTATGCCTTGTTACAAGCTCGGAATTCGCTTCGGACGCGACGACATGGTGAAGCGCTTCCTCGCGAGCGGCCGCTCGGGAATCTACTTTTACGTTGTCGAAGAAGGTCTCGTGAATACCGGCGACACGATCGAAAAGATCAGCGCCGTGCCCAACGGCATTTCGATCTGGGACGTCAACCAGGCGTACGCTCACACGAGTGAAAACGTCGAACTCGCCCGCCGCATCGTCGAGGCGCAGATTCTTCCGCGCGGTCTCCACGACGATTTCGTCGAAACGCTCGCCGCCCTCGGCCGCTGAAGTACCGAACTTCGGCCGCTACTTCTTGTAGGTTTTCTGAAAATTGTTGCGCGTATTCAACACAGTGAACGTAGCGTTCGGCAGCGCTGAAACTTCGATGTAATGTCCGTCGTCATTCGCGCCTGTGTTTGCGATGAACTGGTCGGCGGCATTGTGGGCTTTGTCGGAGAGCACCGCGTAGTGCAGTTGCCACAAATCCTCGAGCCCGGGCGAATCGTGAACGGTCTGCCAGGCGAGCGGATGTCCTCCCTTAATCGCGCCGTTGTTCATGATTGCCACGCGCGGATGCAGCGCCTCGACGATCTCGCGCGGGTTCGACGCGTCTCCCGTGCCCGGATGCGTCGTACCGTGATGCGTGATCAGAAAGAGGTCGACCGTCCCGATCAGATTGCGGGGACACGCGAGAGCGAGTTCCTTTTGAATGGTTAGGTCGCCGAGGTCGATGAAGCGGAATTTGCCGTACGTCACCAGCACGCCAACCGAGCGCGCGTTTTCGCCGGGATCGGCCGGAACCTGAGGCACCGTTGGACAGAGCGGATTCGGCTCGCCTGCTCCCGGCAGCGGCGACGTGATCTCCTCGCCATCTGATGTCAGCACCTGCACGCTTATTCCATTGAATGGCAGCGTGTCGCCCGGTTTCAGGATGACGCGCTTCGATTGCGCGGTCGCTTTCAAGTAGGCCGCGTAGTTCGCGCTCGTTTCTCTGCTTTTCTCGGTGTTCGCGCCGTGATCGGCGAACGTGCCGATCTTGATTCGGCTCGCCAGCTCGACGACTCCGCCTGCGTGATCGGAGTGGTAGTGCGTCAGAATGAGGTAGTCGATATGGTCGATTCCCGCCGCCTTTGCTGCGGCGAGGATGCGGTTCGGATCGCGCCCATCGAAGTCGGCCCAGCCTGTGTCGATCAGTAACGACTCGCCTTGGGGATCAACCAGCAGCGTCGATTGTCCGCCTTCGACATCGATGAAATAGATCTCGAGCGACTTGGCCGCCCACGCCGCAGGCGCCGTAAGCAGACAGAGGCATATAATCCAGCGCGAAACGATTCCGATACGTCTCATTCAGAATCCCTCGCAGTTCCGGTTCACGCTCTCAAGTCCATCAAAGTGTATCGGAATCAGATTACAGCAATATGGCACTCGGTTCCCGCGATTGTGCCGCGCGCGAGCGAAGTTGCGTTGCGCCCTGAACACAAGCAGAATTGAATTGCCTTGGGAGGGGGCGTGCGCGGGCGACACCGCGCAAAAGGGGTGCATTGTGAGTCAGAAGAAAATTGGCATTCTTACCGGCGGCGGAGACGTTCCCGGGCTCAACCCGGTGATCAAATCCGTCGTCTATGGCTCAAGCGAAACCGGCCGGCAAGTGATCGGGCTTCGTCGCGGATGGGAAAGCCTCGTGAATATGACGGGCCCGGATGATTCAAACTATGTCCGCGAACTCAATCGCGAGAATACCCGCACGATCGACCGAACCGGCGGCACCGTTCTCCACACCTCGCGCTCCAATCCGCGCCGTGTCCCGGCGGCAATCGTTCCCAAGCACGTGGCGCCCGAGAAGTTGAAGCAACTTTCATTCGATGGGAAAAGTTATGACTTCACTCCTATCGTCATCGAGAATCTGGAGCGCCTCGGAATTAGCTGCCTGGTCGCCATCGGCGGCGACGATACGCTCAGCTTCGCTTCGGCTCTTTCGGCTGCGGGATTCCCCGTCATCGCGATTCCGAAGACCATGGACAACGACGTTCAGGGCACCGAGTACTGCATCGGCTTCTCGACCGCCGTCACGCGCGCCAAGCAATCGATCGGACGCCAGCGCACCACGATCGGGTCGCACGAACGCATCGGCATCTTCCGCATCTTCGGCCGCGACGCGGGCTTCACGGCGCTTTACACGGCGTACGTCACCTCCGAGCGCTGCCTGATACCCGAATACCCGTTTGACCTCGACCGCCTCTGTAAGCTGCTGATGGACGACAAAGCCATCAATCCGAGCAGCTACGCTTTGATCATCATCTCCGAGGGAGCGATGTGGACCGGAGGCGACGTGAAGGAGTACGGCGAAGCCGACGCATACGGCCACAGGAAAAAAGTCGACATCGGCCACGCGCTGGCTGAAGAGGTTCATCGCCGCACGGGCGAGGAAACCATGGTCAGCGATCTCACCTACGATCTCCGCAGCGGCGAGCCGGACTCGATCGACCAGCTCGTAAGCATCACGTTTGCGAATATCGCAGTCGACCTGATCCGCGAGGGCGTCAGCGGAAAAATGATCGCGATTCAAAACGGCTGTTACGCGGCGGTGCCGCTGCCGAATTTGTCACTCGGCGCGCGCAAGATCAACATCGAGAAGCTCTACAACACCGAGCGTTACCGTCCCAACTACCGATCGAAGCTCGGCATGCCGCTCCTCTTCAGCGGCTCCTGAATCGAAACCCGCGCTACAGGCGTCAAACACATTCCGCGATTTTCGGTTATAATAGGTTTTCCCCGCTGGCCTAGCGACGCGAACAGGAGACTTTTCGCGCAGAACGGCCGGCAGACAGGAGCATTTCAGTGAAAGAAGGAATTCATCCGGACTACCATGCCGTCACGGTGCACTGCGCCTGCGGCAATACTTTCGAGACGCGCTCAACCTTCAAGGGCCCGATGATCCGCGTGGAAATCTGCTCGAATTGTCATCCATTTTTCACCGGCAAGCAGAAGCTGATCGACACGGCCGGCCGCGTGGAGCGCTTCCAGAAGAAGTACGCCGAAAAAGCCGCCAAGAAGTAGTTCTGCTCCCCTGGCACTAGGCCTCCCCTTAGCGCAGCTTCCGTGCGAAGGCTACATGTGCTGGTGTGCGTCCACATCAAGTACTAAGATGGCCTTCGTGTGGACGCTCACGTCCGCCACACCACCCGAAAGGCGGCCTCTCACCCGATGAACGTAAAATGGCCTCTGGTATTTCTGAGCGTGGTCAGCTTTGCCGCGCCCTGCCAGTCTCAGGATTTGGGAGCGTGGACGGATTCCTACATTAAGGGGCTTCCAACCGCTCAGCATTTTCGAGGGACGATTGTGGCCGAGCGAAATGGTCACGTGCTGGTTGAGAAGAGTTACGGCCTCGCGGTCGAGGAATGGAAGGTTCCGAACTCACCGGACACGAAGTTCGAAATTGCATCCGTGAGCAAGCAATTCACGGCAGCTGCGATCCTGCAGCTTGTGGATAGCGGCAAACTGCAGGTTGATGATCCCGTCAGCAAGTATTACTCGGAAGCCCCGCTGAGCTGGAAAGACATCACCGTGCACCAACTCCTAACCCACGCGTCAGGCCTCCCCAACAACCGCCTGGACGATTTCACCAAGGGCATCTGCTCGCCCTACACGCCGGACGAACTGATCAAAACGTTCCGGGATCGCCCGTTGGCTTTTACGCCAGGCAGCTCTTGGGCGTACACGAACACCGAGTATTACCTTCTTGCCTTTATCATCGAGAAGCTCTCCGGTGAATCGTACGGAGCGTATTTGGCCCGCCATATTTTCGAACCCTTGAAGATGGTGCGCTCGGGGTTTGCAACGACGCTCGCCATTGTGCCCCAACTGGCACAGGGATATACGCGAGAAAACGGCAGTCTGCGCCACCGCGACTACTTCGACCGCAGCCTGGAGATCGGAGCAGGGGGAATCTACACGAACGCCGAAGATTTGCTCCGCTGGAATAGGGCTCTGGATTCCCCCGGGTTTCTGAGTGCGCATGCGCTCGATCTGATGTTTACAGCACACCCGCCCGGCAATTACGGCTACGGCTGGTTTATCGAGACATCGCCACGCCGAAAGATTTATCACGAGGGCGGAGATCCCGGATTCGCGGCCTTTGAGGCTCGCTATCCCGATGAGCATGTCGTCATCATCATCTTGGCGAATGAAGACGATTCGCCAGTCAGGGACATAGCGGATGCCCTTGCAAAGCACCTGTTCGGCGATTGAATGCCGCAAGGCGCGCCGAAGTGAATGAAGTGTCCGCTCGGTGTACAATGCTGCGCAGATGGCGACCCAATTGTCTCCTTCGCCGGACGCAACGCCCGCCTCGCTCGTCGAAACGGCGCCGCCGCGCGTAACATTGCGCAATTCGTTCGCGCATCCGTTTGACTCCGCGATTGCGGCCGCGCGCACGTGCTACTCGCCGCGCCTCGTGGGCCCCGAGGAAATCACCGAAAAGCAGCGCGTAACCATCGGCTCCGGCACGTACTCCGGCGGGCATCACACCGTCTACCAGCACGCGCATTTCGAATTCGGTTTCGAAAACGTGAGCCGGCAGTTCGTCTGGTCGTTTCTACATGCGCATCCCTTCTACAATTCCGAGCAGCAGAGCCAGCGCTACGTGCGTCTCGACCGCGCGCAGGCGTACATTCCTCCGGAGAGCATGCACTTCGGCGCCGCCGAGCGCGCGATCTACGAAAAAGCCGTTGCGCGCGCCTGGGAGCACTACCGCGAGCTCTCGCGCATCCTCGAGCCGACAGCCCGCGCAATTCTCAGTAACATCTGGCACGTCACGCCGTCCTCGCACGCCAAGCGCGTGCAGAAAGTCGAGCGGCAATCGGAAAAGCGCGCCATCGAAATCGCGCGCTACGTCTTGCCCGTCGCGGCGTTCACCACGATGGTGCACACGCTTTCCGGAATCGTGCTCTACCGGCTGTGGCGCATGTGCACTGTCAACGACACACCGGCCGAAGCGATTCACGTGGTCGACGAAATGGTCGCGCGCGTGCGCGAAATCGATCCGCAGTTTTTCGACCGCTTCGACAACGAACCGATCGAGCGCGTGCCCGAATTGCAAAATCCGCCGCGCGATGGAGAGGCCTTCGCGCGCGAATTTGACGCGCGCCTCGCCGGACGCACGTCGCAGCTCATCGATCATTCGCCGCGCGCGATCGCGGCGTTGGCTGACGCGTTTCGGGCCGTGATGGGCCTGACCGCGGCGGAGTGCTCCGACGCCGAAGCGCTCGATCGCATGCTCAACCCCGCGCGCAATCCTTATCGCCGCGAAACGCTCAACGTCGGCGTGCACGCGCCGATGATGCGCCCGCTCGATCACGCGCATTTCACGTTCGCGAAAAAGATCAGCCACACCGCGGACAGCCAGGACCAGCGCCACCGTATGGTCCCCGGCGCGCGCCCCTTGCTGACGCTTTCCGACACTCGCTCGCCCGACTACATCACGCCGATGCTGATTCGCGACAATCCGCGCGCTCTCGAGATTTACCAGCAGGCGATGGAAGAGGCGTGGGCCGCGAAAAACGCGCTGCTCGACCGCGGCGTCCCGCGCGAATGTGCGCTCTATTTGCTGCCGAACGCGAAATCGATTCGCCTGATCGAATCGGGTTCACTGTTGCACCTGCTGCACAAGTGGACCATGCGCACGTGCTTCAACGCGCAGGAGGAGATCTATCAGGCGTCGATCGAAGAGGTTCAACAGGTGCGCTCGGCGTTTCCCGAACTCACGCGTTACATCGGCCCGCCGTGTTTTCTGCGCGCGGGCGTCTCGACTCCCATCTGCACCGAAGGCTCACACTTCTGTGGCGTAAAGGTCTGGCTCGACTTCCCCAACATCGAGCGGCGAATCTAGGCGCTACGCTGGAATTTCCGGCACAGCCGCCACCAGCGCTTGCGTGTACGGATGCTTCGGTGCGCGCAGCACCTGCTCCGCCGCGCCGATTTCGACGAATCGCCCGACTTGCATCACGGCCACGCGCGTCGCGAGTTGGGCGACCACGGGCAGACTATGCGAAATCAGAATCAGCGTGAGCGAAAACTCGCGCCGCAGCCGGTCGAGCAGTTCTAGGATTTGCGCGCCGACGGAAACGTCGAGCGCTGACACCGGCTCGTCCGCGACCACCAGCTCCGGCCGCAGAATCAGCGCCCGCGCGATCCCGATGCGCTGTCGCTGGCCGCCGGAAAATTCATGGGGATAGCGCGCGACCGAATCCGCGCCCAAGCCGACCGCTTCCAGAATCTGCGCGACGCGCGCTTCCCGCTCCGCGCGCGAAAGTTTGGGCTCGTGAATCGCCAGCGGCTCGCCGACAATCGCGCCGACGCGCATCCGCGCGTTGAGCGACGCGATCGGATCCTGAAAAACCATTTGAATGTGCCGCCGCATCGCACGAAGCTTCGAGCCGCGCGCTCCGAGCCAATCCTCGCCGCGAAAGCGCATTTCGCCGGAGTCCGGCTCGACGAGCCGCAGCAGCATCCGCGCGAGCGTCGTCTTGCCGCAGCCCGATTCGCCGACGATGCCGAGGGTTTCGCCGCGCGCGATCGATAATGTCACACCGTCGACCGCCATCGCGCGGCGGCCTGCGCCGTCGTCGGCGCGCTCGAGCGCACCGGTCGAAACCGCAAACGATTTTCGCAGCTCGCGTGATTCGAGAAGCGGCTGTTCGCTCATTTCAGATTTTCTCGCCCGCGATGAAAAGCACAGTGTTTTCGAAGACGAGCTCGCGCCTACCGCTGCCGTCGCTCACAGCCCCGAGCCGCGGACGAAACCACGCGCCGTCGTCTGGAATGGAATTCTCAAGCAGCCGCCGCGCTTCCTCGTACGGCGCTTCGCCCGGCTTCGAGCCGGCGACGAGCATCCAATGATCGAACGGGCGCGCCTGCGCTTCGACATACGTTTCGATTACGCGCAACCCGTGCTTGGCGAACAGTACGTCGAATTCGCTGCGCGCAAGCGTGCGCGTGTGAGAAGCGTCACGGATGCGCTCGATGCGATTGTTCAGCGCAGCGACACGCGGATCTTCGGGTACGAAAATATCGAGCACGCCCACGCGCCTGCCGCGCCGCACGACCCGCGCCATTTCAGCGATCACGCGCCCTGCGTCCGACATGTGATGAAGGCTGTAGCTCGTCACCGCGATATCGAGCGAGCCGTCGGCAAACGGCACGGCCTGTGCATCGCCCAGCGCAAACGCGACATTGCGAAGCCCCTGCTCCGCGGCGGAATTCCGCGCGCGACCCAGAATCGCCGGCGTGAGATCGAGCGCGCAAATCCAGCGCATATGCCGCGCGAATCGTAGCGCAAGCGTGCCCGGGCCTGCCGCGAGATCGACGCCGCGATCGGCGCTCGTCGCGCGGACCATCCGCGCCAGTCGCTCCGCTTCGGCCACGCGTGTCGCAATGGCGTAGTCGCCGAAAATTTGCGCCGTGCGCGTAAAATGTTCGCGCACGAGCTCTTTTTGCTGTTCGTGGCTGTTCATGTTATCGGACGAGAATACACCTTGCGCGGTGATCTTCTGGCGCGCCGCTCGCGTGAATCAGCTCCGGCACACGCGCATCGCAGTCCGCAACTTTGCGCGAACACCGCGGCGCAAATGCGCAGCCGGGCGGCGGCGCGTCGAGCGACGGGACTGCGCCGGGAATCGACGCCAGTTTTTCCCGTTCAAGCCGCGGCGCCGCGCGCAGCAAACCTTCGGTGTAAGGATGCCGCGGATGGCGCAGCACTTCTCCGGCTCGCCCCTGTTCGACGATGCGGCCCGCATACATCACGGCCACGCGGTCCGCGATCTGCGCGACCACGCCCAAATCGTGCGTGATGAAAATCAGCGAAAGCCGCAAGTCGCGCCGCAGCGTCTCGAGCAGTTCGAGAATCTGCTTCTGCACGGTGACGTCGAGCGCCGTGGTCGGCTCGTCCGCGATCAGCACGCGCGGACCGGCGGCGAGCGCCATCGCGATCATCGCGCGCTGGCGGAGACCGCCTGAAAGCTGATGCGGGTACTGGCGCGCACGGCGCTCCGGCTCGGGAATGGCGGCGCGTTCGATCGCTTCGATCGCTCGGCGGCGGACTTCGCTGCGTGCGAGATTTCGCTCGTGCGCGCGAATCGCCTCTTCGATTTGCGCACCCACGCGCATCACGGGGTTGAGCACCGTCATCGGCTCCTGAAAAATCATCGCAATTTCGCCGCCGCGAATCGCGCGCATTTCCGCTTCGCCGGCGGCAACAAGGTTGGCACGCTCGCCGCTCGCGCCGTTTCGCGAGCGGTGCAGCCATGCCTCGCCGCTGCGCCGCGCGCCGGGCGGATCGAGTCCCATCAGCGCGAGCGATAGCATCGTCTTTCCCGAGCCGGATTCGCCTACGATGCCAAGCGTCTCGCCTTCGCCGAGCGTGAACGACACATCGTTCACTGGCTTCACCCAGCCCGCGCGTGTCGGCAGCTCGACCGTCAGCCCGCGCACACCCAGCCTTGGAGCCATCGCCATATCGTCATGATAATCGCGGCGGGCGTGGGGCGATGAGAATTCGCGCCAGAAGTTGCGGAGAGCTAGCGACGGGCGACGGGGATGACGAAGCGCAGCGCCGTGTGTGTTTCCGAAAAGCGGCAGACCTTGACGTCGGTGAGGCCCGCGGATTTGCCGGCGGCCATCACGTCTGCTTCGCGAATGTGCTTTTGTCCTTTGGGGTAAACGACCCAGATCGCGCCATTTTTCTGAATCGCGCCTGCAAGCGATTTCAGCCGCGCGAGAGTCTTCACGTCCTCGGCGCCGAGGAAAATCAAATCCGCTGGGTCGCGTTGCTGATCGCACGCAAAATCGTGGACGCGAGCGCCGAGATCCTTCAGAAACGTCGCGTCTTCGACGCCCAAAACGCAGATTCGCTGGCCAGCTTTGACACCCAGCTTGTCGAGCAATGAACGGTGCGAATAATCTCGCTCCGGCACCCGCTGTTTCTTGGTCGACGCTCGCGGCACCATGCGCTCCTTTGGGCGAAAGTCGCCCAATCGTCATTCCGAGCGAAGTCGCGCGTCTTGGCGTTTCCCGCCGCGAAGCGGAGGGCGCGCGACGCAGTCGAGGAATCTCTCTTCCTCAATCAAATCGCGAGCTCATGATACGCTACTGCGATGTACGCAAACCTACGCGATTGAGGGCGCAGCATGAAAAAACCGAGGGAAACCAAGCGCTCGAGCGACGAATCCGTTATGGCAAGTACCGGCAGGGTCTGGGCCGAGTGGTTCAAGATCCTCGATAAGGCCGGCGCGAAGAAAATGGCGCACCAGGATATCTCCGCATTCCTGCGCGATAAGCATGGAGTCGGCCCGTGGTGGGGCCAAATGGTCGCGGTCGCATATGAACGCGAGCGCGGCCTACGGCAGAAATTTCAGAAGTGCGATGGCGAATTCAGCGCGTCAAGCAGTCGCACGCTCGCCGTGCCTCTTGCGAAGGCCTACGCCGCATGGACCGACGAAAAGCTGCGGGAGAGGTGGCTGCCGCATGCCCCGATGGAAATTACGACCGCGACGCCTGGCAAATCGCTCCGCGCGAAATGGAATGGCGGTACGCGGCTGAGCGTGAACTTCTACGGTAGAGGCCCGGGAAAAGCGCAGGTCGCCGTGGACCACATGAAGCTCGCCAGCTCGCGCGAGTGCGCAAAGATGAAAACCTTTTGGTTCGCTGCGCTCAATCGCCTGGAGTCGCTTTTGACTTGATGGCCAACGACCGCGCCGACAGCACCGTCTTGTTTCGTCCTGTTGGACCGAAAGAACTCGCGCTGATCGAGCAGTCCGGATTTTCGGAATTCCCGCCGAGGCTTGAAGGGCAACCGTACTTCTATCCCGTGCAAAACGAGGAGTACGCCGTCCAGATCGCACGCGATTGGAATGCGAAGAATCCAGAAATTGGCGCCGGTTACGTGCTGCGCTTCCGCGTCCGCACGGAATACCTAGCGCGATTTGAACTGCGAACCGTCGGAAGCGCGATTCACAAAGAGTATTGGATTCCGGCCGACGACCTGCCTGAATTCAATCAAAATATCGTCGGCAAAATCGAAATGATCGCCGAATTTCGGTCTTAGCGAACTCAGTAGTCGTTGGCGGAGGTTTCGAGGAACGCGCGGAGCTTGCGCGAGCGCGATGGGTGCCGCAGCTTGCGCAGCGCCTTCGCTTCGATCTGGCGAATGCGCTCGCGCGTGACGGCAAACGACTGGCCGACTTCTTCGAGCGTGTGCTCGCTGCCATCGTCGAGACCGAAGCGCATCTTGATGACTTTTTCCTCGCGCGGCGTGAGCGTCTTGAGCACCGAGGAGGTCTGTTCCTTCAGGCTCAGATTGATCACCGCATCCGACGGCGAGACCACGGCCTTGTCCTCGATGAAATCCCCCAGATGCGAATCTTCCTCTTCGCCGATGGGAGTTTCGAGCGAAATCGGTTCCTGCGCGATCTTCAAAATCTTTCGGACCTTCGCGACGGGGATGTCCATCCGCTTCGCGATCTCTTCCGAAGTAGGCTCGCGGCCAAGCTCCTGCACCAGCTGCCGCTGCGTGCGCACGAGTTTGTTGATCGTCTCGATCATGTGCACAGGAATGCGGATCGTGCGGGCCTGGTCGGCAATGGCGCGCGTGATCGCCTGGCGGATCCACCAAGTGGCGTAGGTCGAAAACTTGTAGCCGCGCCGCCATTCGAATTTGTCGACGGCCTTCATCAAACCGATGTTGCCTTCCTGAATCAGGTCGAGGAACTGCAATCCGCGGTTGGTGTATTTCTTAGCGATGGAAACGACGAGCCGGAGGTTCGCTTCGATCAGCTCTTTCTTCGCCTGCTCGGCTTCCGCTTCGCCCCGAAGAATCACCACGATTGCACGCTTCAAATCCTGCGAGGTGACTTCCGCCGCGAGTTCGATCTCGGCAAGTTCCTGCCGGCGCGCCCGCAGATCCTTGCGCGCCTCGGCTTGCACGTCGGCCTTTGACGCATCGACGCGTCGCTCGAGCTTCACGATTTCGCGCTCGAGGAAATGGACGCGCTCGACCGTCTGGTGAATCTTGTCGATCAGCCGCTTCTTTTCGAGGGGATTGAAGTCAATCTCGCGGACCAGCTGCGACATCTCGACGCGCGTGCGCGCCACCGCGTAGCGCGCGTGCAGATGCGAACGCTTCTTCGCCTTCGGCACCCGCTCCAGCTTCGCCGCCAGCTTCATCGCCTGCAGGTAGAGCTTGGCGATCTTGTCGATTTCCTTGAGTGTTTCTTTGGTCTTGGCTTCGATCTTTTCTTCGGTCAGCTCTTCGTCGTCGAACTGAACGATTTCCTTGATCGAGCGCGAACCGTTGCGCAGATCGTCGCCGACCTTGAGCAGCTCCTTCAAAATCAGCGGTGCGCGCGTGATGGTCTTGAGGACGAGCAACTGGCCGCGCTCGATTCGCTTGGCGATAGCGACTTCGCCTTCGCGCGTCAGCAGCGGCACGGTGCCCATTTCGCGCAGGTACATGCGAACCGGGTCGTTAGTTTTTTCAAGCGTACCGGGAGTGAGATCGAGATCGCCGTCTTCCGAGGCGGCTTCTTCTTTGGCGCTTACCTCGGCGCCATCGCCGGAGTCGGCGGCGGCCAGCGCGGCCTTCGCGGTCGAAAGATCCTCGTACACATCGATGCCGTAGCGCTCGAACGTCGAGAGCAGGTCGTCGATTTCCTCCGACGAGTGGACCTCGGCAGGCAAGATATCGTTCACTTCATCGTAGAGCAGATAACCCCGCTCCTTACCCATCGCGATGAGCTGCCGTACCTGATCGTATTTTTCTTCGAGAGCCAGCGTCACGCGTTCATCTCCCTATATCAGTGCCTATCGGCAGACCGCTGCGAACAGATAAGCGCAAACGAGCCGGTCACGATACACCCCGGCGAGTCGCTAGATAAATTACGTTTGGACGGTTAAATGCGATGACCCCTTGAAACCGGTCCCAATCTTTCTCGTTCGCGCCCAATTCGCCCCACACCTTACATTCGGCACTAGATAAGATGCGCCCAGGGCGAAGCCCGTTTCTTCCGAAACCCTCCAATGATACGACACGGTGTAACCAGTCGTCAATTAGTTGTCTTTAAGTTAAACAGCCCGCACCGATGGGCCGCGCGCGACTTTTTCGCGCGGGGACCGCTCAGTGTCCCGACGGGATGTGGCAAGCGCGAATACCGTTCTTTTCGAAGTAGCGCTGGTGGTATTCCTCGGCCCGATAGAAGTCCGTCGCTGGAATAATTTGCGTTACGATCGGCCGCTTGAAGATTCCAGCCTTTTCAAGAGCCGCTTTTGCTTCACGCGCCCCAGCTTCCTGCCCGGCATCGTGGAAGAAGATGGCAGAGCGGTACTGCGTGCCGTAGTCGGGGCCCTGGCGGTTCAGTTGGGTCGGGTCGTGATTCTGGAAGAAAACAGAGAGCAACTCGCGATAAGAGACTTGCTTGGGATCAAATTCGACTTCGACCGCCTCGGCGTGGCCCGTGCGGTCGGTGCAAACCTCTTTGTATGTGGGGTTCTTGGTGTTGCCCCCGGTATAGCCGACGGTCGCGTCCGTCACGCCCCTGACCTGCCGGAACGTGTCCTCCACGCCCCAAAAACAGCCTGCTGCAAAAGTCGCCTTTGCCATGGCCTGCAGCTCCTTCCCCTCCAATTCTGCCGGTTTCATCGTGCCATAAGCGCCGCATACGGTCGAGTCCCGAGCGCCGCGCCAAACAGGCGCGTGCGCAGACCCCTAGGCCAGTCAGTTTGGATGGGCACGCGGTTAGATGGAACCGGAGGGCGTTCGGTCGCAAGAATTTTCGGGAAAGTAGGCCGCTTGCCGAAAGGAGGGAAAACGAGCGAAATTGTGCCAAAAGTGGCGCCTTAGGGGCCCTTAAGCGTGCAAAAAGCGGCGAAAATTGACACCCACGTAGAACGACTAATTCGCAACACATCGAACGAACTAGCAGGGCTTTTGGGCGAGCAATTCGTTCGAGTTCACATTCGCAACGGCACCGCGAGAGCGCTCGAGAATTTGCTCCAGAAATCCGGGAATCTCGAAAACGGCGCGATTGTTGATCGCCGCGGCGTTGGCGCGGTAGCGCGCGAGCGCGGCGGGTTCGATCAAGCGAGCCACGGCTTCGTCGATCTTGCGGAAGTTTCGGAGCACGATGCCGACCTGTTTTTCGACGATCCACTCGGCGTTGTACCGCTCCTGCGGCAGGGTCCACGCGTTGCATTCGACGATCACCGGCAGCTTGATCGCGAGTGCTTCGTTGACGCTGCCTGGACCGGGCTTGCCGATGAAGAAATCGGCGATCTGCATGTACTCGTTCACGCGCGTCGTGAAGCCCTCGATGAATCGCGGCAGCCGGGATTTCTGCGCACGCAGCGCGGCTGCGATTTTTTCGTTTTTTCCGCAGATGTAGATCAACTGAACATCGAGCCGCGACTGCTCGATCCGCTCAGCGATTTCGAGCATCACCTTCGAGCCGTAACCCCCGAACAGAACGAGGCCGGTCGGCAGATCGGGGCGAAGTCCGAGCTTCTGGCGCTCGGCGATGCGGTCCACAGCCGGCGTATCGTAGAACTTCGGATTCAAAATCATTCCGGAAGCGCGAAAGATTCGATCGTCGGGATGTCCCATCGAGCGCGCCTGTTCGACGGCGCGGTCGCTGCCGCAGATGAAATATTGTTTCTGCCGCCCGCCTGTCGGCGAGGCAGGCTCGATCCAGAAATGGGGCGGATAGTCGGCGATGTCGGTAAGGACCGTAACGAACGGCCGCTCCGGAAATGCGCGGGCGTAACTATCGCAAAGCGTCGCATTGAAGTGTGGGATGAAAGACACCAACATATCGGGCTGCGTTTCTTTCCAGTGCGCTTCCAGGAGGCGAACCCCTGGCTCGTGGTAGGCCCGTATTACAAATTGGAGAACCTTCAGTAACTGCGCGCTGCCGAGTGTCCAACCGTTGCGCAGCATCGCGTTGTAAAACTCCTGAATCCGAATGCGACCGTATTTTTGGAGAATATCGAGCGGCTCGAGGATGGTCTGAAGGTGAAGAAGCTTGACTTCCCAGGGGCGCTGCTGCGACTTGATGGCCATCTCCAGCGCCGTGGCAGCTGCGCGATGGCCGCCGCCCGCGTCGTGGTAGACGAACTCCAATCGCTGCATGAGCGGGGTATTCTGGCATTGGAAAACTCTGCAAATGCTACAGTTCTGTTAAAAGTGGCGAAGCTGTGTCGAATCAGTTAAATATCTATGTTTTCAGAATCTTAGCGGCGTTGTCATCTGTGAGTAACACTGTGGATTTACTGTGGAAATCGTGAAATGCGATATGCACGTTCACTCGTACTTCTCAGGGCGCTGCACGACGCCCTGGATCGGCAAGTTCTGTCGCGAAAGCTATAGCGACCCCGAAGAAGTATTCACACTTTTACAGCGCCGCAACATGAATCTGTTCACCTTGACCGATCATGATTCGATTGAGGGATCCGAGCGGCTGCGGCGGCACCCTGAATTCTTCCTGAGCGAGGAGCTGACGTGCCGGATGCCCAGCGGTACGGAGGTCCACATCGGCGTTTACGACATCCATGAGCGCCAGCACGTCCAGCTCCAACAACGCCGGAACGACCTGGTGGCGCTGCTGATGTACCTGAGCGAGCGCAGGATTTTTTTCAGCATCAATCACGTGTTTTCGTGCGTGACGGGCAGGCGCGAGCGCGAAGATTTCGCCTGGTTCCAGGAGTACTTTCCGGCGGTCGAGACGCGAAACAGCCACATGCTCGAGAGCGCCAACGCGCAAGCAGCAACCTTCGCGCGGGTGTGGGACAAGATCGCCATCGGCGGAAGCGACGCGCACGCGTTGCCGTCTGTGGGAACGGCGTATACTGAAGTTCCGGGCGCGCGGAACAAAGAAGAATTCTTCGCAGGGTTAAAGGCGGGAAGAGGCCGCGTGGCCGGAGAGTCGGGCTCCTTTTCCAAGCTGACTGTTGATGTCTATATGATCGCGTTCGAGATGATGCGAGAGAAATCGTGGAAGGCGCTGCTGGCGCCGCTAGCCGCGCTGATCCCCGTCGTGACCTTTTGGAACTACCGCGACGAGCACGCGTTCAGCCGCCGATGGGCGGCGGAAGTGCTCGGGCAGCCTCGATCACGCAAGCTTCCCCGCTGGATTTCTGTGCCGCAACCCGCGGTCGAGGAACTCGTATGACGGTCCGCAAAGCAGTCTGGAACCAGATTCAATCGGGCGATCACCGGCTAATGCGCCGGGTGCACCGTTGGCGCGCGCCGCGCTGGTTCCGCATTTTGATGATCATGGCAACGCGGGGAGGCGATGGATGGCTCTGGTACGGGCTCGGCCTGATCCTGCTAGTGTACGGTGGAGAGCATCGCTTCGCCGCAATCGGGGCGGCCGGTTCGGCCGTCGTAACGGGGATTTGCTTGTTCCAAGGTCTCAAGCGCACCAGCCGGCGCAAAAGGCCGTGCGAGCTTGAACCGCACTGTTGGGCGTCCGTGCTGCCGCCCGACAAGTATTCGTTTCCCTCGGGGCATACGATCACGGCGTTTGCCGTGGCCGTTTCGGTCAGCCTGTTTTATCCCTTCTTGCTGTTTTACCTGCTTGTAGTGGCGCTGCTGATTGCGGCATCGCGTATCATCCTCGGATTGCATTTCCTCAGCGACGTATTGGCCGGCTCGGCGATCGGCGTGACGCTGGGCTTCGCCAGCCATTTCGTTTTCACGGTTGTCTGAGAATCGAACAATCGGGAGTTAGGCGCGTTCGGAGCGAGCCTTGGCCGTAGCCGCTGCGACGGATGAGCCTGGCGCATTTGTCTTTTGCAGCAACTCGACAATGGCGCGATTGAGGCGGACGCGAGTTTCGTGACGCTCGTTGGCGCGCGTGATATAGCGGACCACAACAGTGATGCCCAATTCTGTGGGGCGAATATCTACCGAGGGCGCCGCACTGAACGATTTGCTCGTCGCCTGCGCCACGCGATTCCATTCCTGCTCCGCGAGCTGGGCATTTTTCGCAGTTTCGTCCGCTGCAATTTTGCGAACGCCCTCGGCGATGGCGTGCGGTTCGGCGCCTTCGGGCACCAGCACCTCGATTTCATCCCACAGCCACTGTCCGGACGTCGAAAAATTGAAGTAGTGGCCTTCCATGGCGAAGCTGTTCACAAAGGAAACTTTGCGACCGGTGGGATGGCCGACGTCGGTCCAGTTGCCGGTCTCCATGATTACGGTATGAAGCGGCCCGATTTTCAGAACTTCGCCACCGACACCATTAATTTCAACCCAATCGCCAACGCGCATTCCATCCTTGCCCATCAGCACGAACCATCCCAGGAATCCGACGATGAAATCCTTCAGCGCGACGGTGAGCCCGGCGCCGGCCAGCGCAAGGACCGTTGCGAAATTGCTCGGCATGCCCAACACAACCAGCAGTATCAAAATCAAGCCCACCGCCTGCACGCTGAGCGATACGACGCTATGCACGGTTCGCATTTCGCGACGGTCGCGGCCGATGCGAGCCAAGAAGCGCTTGAGCCAGTAATTGGCGGCGAACACGAACAAGATGATCAGCACGATCCAGAGCGCCGAGACGAACATCTCGTGGAGATAGCTCTTGGCGTGCGCATCGACGAGGTCGGCCCAGTTGGCGTAGACGGCGGCGAGCTGTTTCTCGGTTTCGATTCGCGTCCCGAATTGAGCGACGTTTTTCTTCGCAACGGTCTGGCGGTGAAGAAGCGCGAGCGTGGGATCAGCGCCGGGCGCCGCTTCTGCAGACCCGGGTGAGGTCGGCAGCGTCCCCTGGTCGATTTGCTTTTGGAGCGTGTCGCGCTGGTTGGACAGACTGGAGGCACGAGTCAGGGCATCTTTCCCGGCCTGCTCGAGACTAGCCTGCTTGGCATGAAGAGAAGCCCAGGCGCGATATTCGGCAACAAGGGTCTTGGCGCGCGTAGTTTCGATCTCGGTCGTGGCGGCGGGAGCTCCGACCTGCATCGACGCGCTCTGCGTATCGGACGCCTTGTGCTGGTCGAGAAGCTGCTGAATCGTATGCTGCTTGTCGCCGCCCACGCTAATGAGGCGCTGCTGCGCCTCCTCGAGATCATCCTGATCGAGCGCGAGTTGGGCCTGGGCGATGCCGATCAATTGCTGGAGATCGTCCCTGGCGCTGCCACGCGCGCGCGCGAGCACTGCCGTGAACTGCGAGATGCGGCTTTGATCGGCTGCTACAGCGGCCTGGCCGCTTTTGATGCGCGCGACAAGATCGCGGGTTTCCGGGGTGAGCGTCGGCGGATTTTCGGCAGCCTCGTCGATCGCTGCGGCGAAAGCGAGATCAACAGCGTGATCGCCGATCCGCAGCGCCTGTTGCGCGTAGTCCTGTTCGGAGTGCGTGACGGCCTGCTGTGCCAGTTGCTTCGCGGTTTCGAGCGGATGCATGTCCACCGGCTGCGCAGCGCGCCGAATGCCCGGGTGCGGACGATTGCGATAGTCCGCCCAACTGTGCGTGAGAACGACGGCACACGCAACAAGGCCGAACAGCGCGAGCAGACCGATCAGGATCGCTTTATCGATGCGCGTCATGAGGGAGGCCGGGTGCCCCGATTGTAATACGCTTTGTGGGTTGGTGGGAATCGGACCGCGAGCCGAGGCGTAGAGCCGGATGCTGAAAGGCAGCATTCGCGCATCTTGACGAGGCTTTCCGCGAACGAGAAAATTGTCGAGCCGCCAAGCCATGCGAACTCCGAGAGAATCCGGTGTTGGGGGACCAACCGTCCTCGGGCCGACGATCAAACAGCGATCGGCCGCCGGGAAAGCCTTGCGTGCGAAGGTGGCGCGACGTTCGCACGCAGAGTGGAAGGCGCGTCCCAACCGTCCCGATCCCATCGAGCTTTTGCGTCATGTGGACCGCGGAAGGCTGACCGAATTGCTGCCGATCCGCTACGCGCGGATGCGCGTGTCGCCATTCGGATTTTTCCGCGGAGCAGCGGCTGTGATGGCGTCGGATTTGGCAACGACGCCGGCGACCGGCCTGCGAGTGCAGGCGTGCGGCGATTGCCACGTGGCGAACTTCGGAGGATACGGGAGTCCGGAGCGGCGGCTCGTATTCGACATCAACGATTTCGACGAAACGCTGCCTGCGCCGTGGGAATGGGACGTGAAGCGTCTGGCGGCAAGCATCGTCCTGGCAAGCCGCGAGCTGGGGATGGGCGAGCGACGGTGCGCCGATACGGCGCGCGGCGCGGTCGAATCTTACCGCGAACACATGCGCGAGTACGCCGAGATGCACGCTCTCGAAATGTGGTACTCGCACCTCGATGCGGAGATTTTGATCGACGAGGCGCCGACGGCCGCGTCGAAGAAGCGCTGGAGACGCGTCGAGAAAACTGCGAAGCACGCGACGGCGGAACACTTTTTTCCGCGGATCACCGAAGTGGACAACGGGCGGCGACGAATCGTCGATCACCCACCGCTTGTTTATCATCCGCCGCAGATTTCGACGATCAGCAAACACGTGCACGAGATGTTCGAGCGGTACCGACGGACTCTGCCGGAGGAGCGGCGCGTAGTTCTGGACCGGTATCACATCGTCGACGTGGCGCGGAAGGTCGTGGGCGTCGGAAGCGTTGGAACGCGATGCGACGTGGCGCTACTGATGGCGGGGAAGCACGATCCGCTGTTTCTGCAATTCAAAGAAGCGCGGGCGTCGGTACTCGAGCCGTACGCGGGCAAGAGCCGCTACGAGAATCAGGGAGAGCGCGTGGTGACGGGGCAGCGGATGCTGCAATCGGCGAGCGATGTGTTTCTCGGATGGACGCGCGATGACGATGGCCGCGACTACTACTTCCGCCAACTGCGCGACATGAGAATGAAGATCGATCTGACGGTGATGTCGCGGCAGGATTGGATTGAATACGTCGAGCTGTGCGGGTGGGCGCTGGCGCGTGCGCACGCCCGCACGGGAGATCCGGCGCGAATCGCGGGATATCTTGGGAAGAGCGGCGCATTCGATGAAGCGATCGAGGAATTTGCAGTCGCGTACGCGGATCAGACCGAGCGCGATCACGCGGCGCTCGTGAAAGCAATACGAGCCGGGCGGCTGCGTGCAAAATCTGAAGCGGCAGCCTGAGCGGCGCGCAGCTCAGAGGTCGAGCGGCAGAGGATTTTTTCCGGTGATGAGGCGCGCCGAGCGGTCGTAGGTGAAGTAGAACCATCCCCACTGAATGAAAACCAGCAAGCGGTTCTGAAACTCCACGATGTAAAGAAGGTGAATGAAAATCCAGATCAGCCAGGCGGGCAGGCCGGAGAGGTGCAGTCCGTTGATGTCCGCGATCGCAGCGCCGCGGCCGAGCGTCGCGAGATTCCCCTTGTCGTGGTAGTGGAACGGCTTGATCGGTTTTCCGCGAAGACGGCTTTCGATCACACCTGCGACGTAGCGTCCAGCTTGAATGGCTGGCTGAGCGACGCCCGGCAGAGGCGCGCCGGTTTGATGGCTGAAGTTTGCGAGATCGCCGATGACGAAAATTTCGGGGTGGCCAGCGAGCGTGAGGTCGGGCTCGACAACCACGCGGCCGGATTTGTCGAATTTCGCGCCAGCTGAATCGCAGAGCATGCGCCCGAGCGGCGAGCCGAGCACTCCGGCGGCCCAGAGAACCGTGCGCGTGGGGATCGTTTCGACGCGATCGCCCTCGCGAACCGTAACGGAATTTTCGCGGATGTCGGTGACAAACGCGCCGGTGCGGACGGTGACTCCAAAACGCTCGAGCATCTTGCGAGCTGCGTCGGAAAGAGCCGGCGGGTAGGTCGGAAGGACGCGGTCGGTGCCCTCGACGAGAATGATTTGCGCCTGCGCCGGATCAATTTTGCGGAAGTCGCGGCGCAGCGTGTCGTTGGCGATTTCGCCGAGGGCGCCGGCGAGTTCGGCGCCGGTGGGGCCGCCACCGACGATGACGAATGTGAGCAGCGCGCGGACTTTTTCGGGATCGGGCTCGCGCTCGGCGGTTTCAAAGGCGAGCAGGATGCGGCGGCGCATGTCGGTGGCGTCCTCGACTGTTTTCAGGCCGGGCGCAAACTGCTCCCATTCGGGATGGCCGAAGTATTGATGGCTCGCGCCGGTGGCGACGATGAGCGTGTCGTAGCCGACAGCGCCGTCGGTCAGGATGACGCGGCGATTGGCGACGTCGATCTTGGTGGCCTCGGCGAGAAGCACTCGCGTGTTTTTCTGGCGTTTGAGGATATTGCGAAGCGGCGAGGCGATGTTAGCGGGCGAAAGTGCTCCGGTGGCGACCTGATAGAGCAGCGGCTGAAACAGATGGTAGTTGCAGCGATCGATGAGCGTGACGTCGACCGGCGCGCATTTGAGGCGCCGCGCGGCGCTCAGGCCGCCGAAGCCGCCGCCGATGATTACGACTCGATGGGACTCGGACATGCCGCCACCTCAACTCAATCGTACTTCGGTGCCGGGGTTGCACGATAGTGTCTCAGAGCCGGGGCATGGCGACTTCCCGAGTGGCCCGCCCGATGCACTTTGCGACGGCATCGGCATGGTGATATTTTGCCTGCGTAATCGAGGCTGTCGAAGGGGCACACGTATGACGTGGCTATTTCAAACCAAGGAAAGCAAGGAGCAGCACAGGCAGGACGAGCAACAGTTCAGGCAAGAAGTGGTAGCGACGCGAATGCTGGCGGATCTTTTCATTCGTCACCACAGCATGAAAGCGCCGGAGATCATCGCTCAGCTCGAGCGGATCCACCAATTTTCAGCGGTTCCCATCTGGGCGCCCTCGGGAGATGCGGGAGGCTACTTCTATCAATTGGTCAAAGAGCTCTCTGATGCTCTGCTGAAGCCTGAGGAGGCCTCTCGATTGGTGGCGATGCTATCGTGGCCGGAACTGCGGATGCACGAGGATCGCGGTGCGCCGACCTGCTTGGTTTTGACGGCGATTCGACATCCGGCTGAAGCGTACATTGCGACGTTGAGCGAGCACGTCGCGTGGCTAGAGGAAGAAATCAAACGCCTTCCGTCATCGCAGTACCGAACCGACGTTGCGTCTGAAATCAGACTTGCCAAGAGCGCAATCCAGGCCTGTCGGGTCACTGGCTAAGTCCCAGTTTCATGCGTGACGTAGCGCACATACGCCCTGGCGTCCTTATGGAATCTTTATTCATCGCTTATGTCTCCTTGAGGCCCGAAGGGTAATCTCGGCCTCGGTCGGCAATGGCCGGTCGAGGATCGACCGGAGGCCGCGGCTAAGAGGGAGAAAGGCGATGGTGGTGCTGGGCGCTGTGATTCTAAGCCTCGCATCTGTGTTTATGGGCTTCTGCCTGCTGCGCTTCCAGCGGGAGCTGGCGCGTTCCCGAAACAGGGTGACGTGTTGCGGACTTTCGGTGCCGAACTCTCGCGGCGGAGCGGGCGCGCTGGAACTGCGCGGGAAAGTGGTCGAGTTGCGAGCGGCACGAATCGCGGTGGCACAGAGGCTGGTGAATTCGCAGTTCGCGCCGCCTGACAGCTCCGAGTATGCGAGCACAATCTTGACGTTGGGGAAGAGGCGCCTTGCCGTTCTCCCGTCTCGAACCGCGCGTCTCGCGGAGAAGCGAGCCGCAAAGGGGTAAGTCGATGCTGGACGCAATATTCATTGCATGCACGATCGGATTCTTTGTGATTGCGGTCGCATACGTTTGGGCGTGCGACCGGCTGAAGTAAGGAGTGACATCATGCTCGGCAACATTGTCCTTTTGGCAATAAGCGTCTTGACGGGTGTGTATCTACTGGCGGCGCTGCTTTGGCCGGAGAGGTTCTAGGCAATGACTGCGAATGGCTGGCTTCAAATCGGAATTTTCTTAGTGGCTTTGTTTGCGGTGACCAAGCCGCTGGGCGTCTTCATGGCGCGAGTGTTTTCGGGTGAAAAAACCTTCCTCGATCCAGTGCTACGGCCCATCGAGCGGCTGGTCTACCGGCTGAGCGGCGTGGATGAAAAGCGCGAGATGGACTGGAAGGAATACACGATCGCGATGCTGCTTTTCAGCGTAGTCAGCATGCTCGTGCTTTATCTGATTGAGCGCGTGCAGCTGTGGCTGCCGTGGAATCCGCAGCATTTCGTCAATGTCGAGTCGCGTCTCGCATTCAATACTGCCGCTTCCTTCACAACGAATACGAACTGGCAGAACTACAGCGGTGAATCGACCATGAGCTACTTCACCCAAATGGCTGGTCTCGCCTACCACAATTTCATATCAGCGGCTGTCGGCATGGCGCTCGCGATCGCCGTGATTCGCGGAATCGCGCGAAAAGAAGCGAAAACCCTTGGCAACTTCTGGGTTGATGTGACGCGGTGCCTCTTGTGGGTCTTGCTGCCGGCATGTTTGGTGTTTGCACTGATCTTTGTGTCGCAGGGCATGATCCAGAACCTGCGTCCATATGACACGGCGAAGCTCCTGAACCCACAGACCGTGCAGACCACAGGGGCAGACGGCAAGACGAGCACGCAGACGATTACCGATCAGCTGATCGCTCAGGGGCCGATTGCATCCCAAGAAGCAATCAAGATCTTCGGCACGAACGGCGGAGGTTTCCTCAATGCCAACAGCGCTCATCCGTTCGAGAATCCGACTCCTCTTACGAGCTTGATGCAATCGGTAATGATGTTGGCTATCGGAGCGGGCCTCACGTACACGCTCGGTCGAATGACGGGCTCGCAGCGGCATGGCTGGGCCGTGTGGGCCGCCATGGCGGTTCTGTTCCTTTCGGGTGTAACGGTAGCTTATTCGATGGAAACCCGCGGCAACCCGCTGATGCACGGCATCGACCAACATACGACAGCCATGCAGCCCGGCGGCAACATGGAGGGCAAGGAAGTGCGGTTCGGCATGCCGCTCACCTCGCTGTTCGCGACGACCACGACAGACGCGAGCTGCGGCGCTGTCAACGGCGTGCACGATTCGTTTACGCCTCTGGGCGGGATGGTTCCGCTGGTCAACATGATGATCGGCGAGGTGATCTTCGGCGGCGTTGGCGCGGGCATGTACGGGATCATCGTTTTCATCATCCTGTCGGTGTTCATCGCCGGCCTGATGGTAGGCCGGACGCCGGAGTATCTCGGCAAGAAGATCGAGTCATATGACGTAAAGATGGCGATGCTCACTGTGCTGATTTTCTGCCTCGTCGTGCTGGGCCTGACCGCATTTTCGATCGTACAGACCTACGGCACGTCATCCATTACCAATCCAGGTCCGCATGGCCTGACGCAAGTGTTGTATGCCTTCACGTCAATGGCGGCGAACAACGGGTCGGCGTTTGCGGGTCTGACTACCAACACGCCCTGGTACAACGTCAGCGGCGCGTTCGACATGCTGTTCGGCCGCTTCTTCATGGTGATCCCGGTGCTGGCGATCGCCGGCAACCTGGCGCAGAAGAAGATCGTGCCCGAGTCGGCCGGGACGTTCCCGGTGACGACACCGCTGTTCACGTTTCTGCTGGTGTCTGTAATCCTAATCGTAAGCGCACTTACATTTTTCCCGGCGCTCAGCCTGGGCCCGATTCTCGAGCATTTGCTGATGCACGCCGGAAAGGTTTTCTGAGGCCACCATGAGCACGCGAGAAACTAGAAAATCACTCTGGACTTGGGGAATCGTCGGCGGGGCCATACGGGATTCGTTCATCAAGCTCAACCCGCGCACGCTGATGAAGAACCCCGTGATGTTCGTCGTAGAAATAGGCTCGGTGGTCACGAGCTACGATCTGATCCGCGACCACATCCTGCATCGGACCGGATTCGGATTCGAGCTGCAAATCACGCTCTGGCTGTGGTTCACGGTGCTCTTCGCCAACTTTGCCGAGGCGATGGCGGAGGGCCGCGGGAAGGCGCAGGCCGATACGCTGCGCAAGGCGCGCGCCGAGACGATGGCCAACCGCATCACCGCGAGCGGCGGAATCGAGCAGGTGCCCGGCTCGAAGCTGCGTGCCGGCGATCTTGTGAAAGTGGCTGCGGGGGAATTCGTCCCGGGCGACGGCGAAGTGGTGGAAGGCGTCGCTTCGGTTGACGAGTCCGCGATCACGGGCGAATCCGCTCCTGTGATTCGCGAATCGGGCGGCGACCGGTCGGCGGTGACCGGAGGCACCCGTGTGCTTTCGGATGAGATCACCGTCAAGATCACGTCGAATCCCGGCGAGACGTTTCTCGATCGCATGATCAAGCTCGTCGAGGGCGCCGAGCGGCAGAAGACTCCGAACGAGATTGCGCTCAATATTCTGCTTGCAGGCCTGACGATTATTTTCCTGCTGGCCGTGGTCACGTTGCAGCCGATGGCGATCTATTCGGGTTCGCCGCAGTCGGTGTTCGTGCTGATCTCGCTGCTCGTCTGCCTGATCCCGACGACAATTGGCGGGTTGCTCTCCGCGATCGGAATCGCCGGGATGGACCGTGTGGTGCAGCGCAACGTTCTCGCGATGTCTGGCCGTGCGGTAGAAGCCGCGGGCGATGTGGACACTCTGCTGCTCGACAAGACCGGTACGATCACGCTCGGCAATCGCCGCGCGACTGAACTTGTTCCGGCGCCCGGCGTCACTGAAGCCGAGCTGGCCGATGCGGCGCAGCTCGCGTCGCTCTCGGACGAAACTCCCGAGGGCCGTTCGATCGTCGTGCTTGCGAAGGAAAGGTACAATCTGCGCGGACGCGAGCTGGCCCATTACGCCGCGACGTTCATTCCGTTCTCGGCTGTCACGCGCATGTCGGGCGTTGATCTCGACGGGCGCGAAATCCGCAAGGGTGCCTTCGACGCGATCGTGAAGCACTGCTCGCAGAACGGCCATGCCGTTCCTTCGCAGGTGGAGGAAACGGTGAAAACCATCTCCAATTCGGGCGGCACGCCGCTTCTGGTTGCCGAGGATCGAAAGATTCTAGGGACGATTCACCTGAAGGACATCATCAAGGGCGGCATGCGCGAGCGGTTCGATCAGCTGCGCGCCATGGGAATCCGCACGGTGATGATCACGGGCGACAATCCACTGACCGCGGCCGCCATCGCGCGCGAAGCAGGCCTCGACGATTTTCTGGCGCAGGCCAAGCCCGAAGACAAGCTCGCGCTGATTCGCCAGGAGCAGGCCAAGGGCAAGCTCGTAGCGATGACCGGCGACGGCACGAACGATGCTCCCGCACTTGCGCAGGCCGACGTGGGTCTCGCGATGAACGCGGGAACGCAGGCCGCAAAAGAAGCGGGAAACATGGTCGATCTGGATTCGAATCCGACCAAGCTGATCGAAGTGGTCGAAATCGGGAAGCAACTGCTGATCACGCGTGGCGCGCTGACGACGTTTTCTGTGGCCAACGACGTGGCGAAGTATTTCGCCATCATTCCAGCGATGTTCGCAGGCGCGTTCCCTCAACTGAACGTGCTGAACATCATGGCGCTCAAGACGCCCGAATCCGCCATTCTCTCAGCGGTCATTTTCAATGCACTGATCATCATCGCGCTCGTTCCGCTGGCTCTGCGCGGTGTGAAGTACCGCCCGGTCGGCGCGTCGGCTCTGCTGCGATGGAATCTGCTGGTGTATGGCGTGGGCGGAATCATCGCGCCATTCATCGGGATCAAGATCATCGACCTGATCATCACGCACATCGGTTGGGCATGAGAATGGCTGGTATGTTGAGAACGGAAATGCAAAGGATGGGGCATGTCGGCTCTGAGCTTGTTCGGACTCTTTGCGGTCACGGCGATGGTGATCTGCTACGCACTGGAGAAGCGGCACCGAGCGTTCATCCTGGCGTTTGCAGGGTCGTGCGTGCTGGCTTCCGTGTACGGATTTCTACAGGGAGCGTGGCCGTTCGGTCTGGTGGAAGCGGTTTGGTCGGCCGTGGCGCTTTGGCGCTGGCGGCGCGCGCGGCGCACTCAGGCCGAGCTGGCAGCGAATTGATCCGCCCGCTCGGCGGCAAGTTGTGAGGGAATCATGAAAAAGAATCTGATTATCTCGATTTTGTTCACGGTGGTGACGACGGTGATCTTCGGGATCATCTATCCGCTGGTCGTGACGGGCATCGCGCAGGTGCTCTTCCCCAAGCAGGCGAATGGAGAGCTGATCAAATCAGGGGACAAGCTGGTCGGGTCGCATCTGCTCGGTCAGCCGTTTACAGCTCCGGGATATTTTTGGTCACGGCCTTCGGCAGCAGGCGCGGCCGGTTATGACCCGACGGCCTCGGGTGGTTCCACGTACGGCCCCACGAACAAGATGCTGATCGATCGCGTCAATGCCAGCGTGCAACAGCTCCAGCCGACGAGTCCAGGCACGCCGATTCCGGCTGATTTGGTTACGGCATCCGGATCGGGGCTCGATCCGGACATTTCGCCTGCGTCCGCGGAATTTCAAGTGCCGCGCGTGGCGAAAGAACGCGGGATGAGCGAGCAGGACGTGCGCGCGCTAGTTGCCAAGCACACCAAGGGGCGGCAGTGGGGTTTCCTCGGCGAGTCTCGCGTGAACGTGCTCGATTTGAATCTCGATCTCGACGCGGCACACCCGATGCAGCCGAAGTAGCCAGGAACTCCGAAAATCCGGCCGTTGCTTTTGCTATTTCTCCGAACGGCCAGCCTTCGGTTTTTCTGCAGTAGGCTCGAAACGGTAGCCGACCCAGGGCTCGGTGTGGATGAAGCGCGGGTGGCGCGGATCGGGCTCGATTTTCTTCCGCAACTGGTTGATGAAGACGCGCAGGTATTCGGTTTCCTCGCCGTAATCGGGTCCCCAAACAGCCTGCAACAACCGGCGGTGTCCCTGCGCTTTTCCCTGATTGGCCACCAAGTGATGCAGCAACTCGAATTCCTTCGGGGTGAGGCGCACAGGTGCGCCCTTGACCAGCACGGCGCGCTTTTCGAAGTCGATTTTCAAGTCGCCTGAGACGAACGGAGGCAACGCCTCGGCAGGGGCGGCGCGGCGCAGAGCGGCGCGAATCCGCGCCATCAGTTCCTCCGAGCCGAAGGGCTTGACGACGTAGTCGTCCGCGCCGGCATCGAGCGCCTGCACCTTGTCGCGCTCTGTGTTGCGCACGGTGAGCATGATGATGGGCACGTCGGACGTGCTGCGAATTTCACGGCAGGTTTCGAGTCCAGAGCGGCCGGGCATGTTGACGTCGAGCAGAATCAGGTCAGGGCGATCATGGCGGAACGTCTCGAGCGCTTCGTCGCCTGATTTCGCTTCAGCCACTGTGTAGCCCTGCGAGGTCAGAGTTGTAAGCAGTACGCGCCGGATCTGCGGCTCGTCGTCGACGATCAATATTTTCGCAGGGGTCATGACTTGGTGAGGGCGGGCGCAGGGGACTCGGGCTGACGGGCCCGGCTGCGCTCGATGGGGAGCGAAAAGGAAAAGACCGAACCGTGGCCGCGCTGGCTGGTCACGCTGATCGTGCCGCCGTGCGCCTCGACGATGGCCTTGGCGATGGGCAGGCCCATGCCGGTGCCTTCAATGCTGTAGCGCTGATCTCTGCCGCGATAGAACTTCTCGAAGATAAGGGCCTGTTCCTGTTCATCGATTCCGGTGCCGCGATCGGCAACGCTTGTGACCACGAAATCGCCCGCTGCTTCGGCTGTGATTGTGATGGGCTGCTCGGGCGGCGAATAGCGAGTCGCATTTTCGATGAGCTGGACCAGGACCTCGCGCGCGCGGCCCACGTCCACGCGGACGCGCGGCAATCCGGGAGGCACTTGCACGACGACTTTGCGACTGCCGAGCGAGCCCCGGCACTGTTCCAGTGCCGCCGTGATCACGTGGTCGATCGGATTCGCATCAGCTTTCAGCTCCACTTCGCCGGCGTCGAGCTGGGCCATCTCGGACGCTTCACCGACCAGGCGGTTCAGCCGGTCGCTTTCCTCGTTGATGATCGAAAGCAGCTCTTGCCGCTGGTTCGGAGCCAGACTCGGATTTGTAAGAAGATTCGTAACCGACGCCTTGATGGAGGTCAGCGGCGTACGGAGCGCATGGGTCACAGCATCGAGAAGCGCAGTCCGTAATTTCTCGGCCTCGCGGGCGGCTTCGGTCTGCCCCACTTGTTCCATTGCGCGCGCATGCTCCATGGCAATGGCGATGAGAGTTCCTATCGCCTCGAGCGTTTGTCTCGAGAGAATTTGACCCGAGATGCCGAGGCTCCCGATCGGGCGCACTCCTAGGCGAATCGGCAGAAAGCAGAGGCCATTGGTGGAGTCGCTTACGGGCTCTTCGCGCGCCATGATCGCTTTCAGGCTTTCGGTATCGAGCTGAGCGACCACGGGGCCCGAGCGGTACACCTTCTGCTTATCGGCGAGGAAGATCGCTACGGCGCCTACTTCGAAGGCATCGACCATCTGGACCGGGATCCGGTTCAGCAGCTCCATCACGTTGCGAGATTCGAGCAGACTGCGGCTGAACGTATACAGGCGCTCGATTTCCCGCTGGCGCGCGGAGGCGTCGGCAGCTTTTTGGCGCGCGCGCGTGGCAAGATGGCTCGAAATCACCGACACGACCAAGAACGTCCCCAACGCCACCCAGTTGCGCGCGTCGGCGATCGTCAGGCGGCCTACCGGCGGCAGGAAGTAGTAGTTGAATGCGAGCGCCGCGACAGCAGACATGACGAACGACACGGCCATGCCCCAAACCGTCGAAACGGCTAAAATAGCTAGTACAAAGGTCAGTGCGACTGTGGTCTCGTTTACGTGCCCAATTTTTCGGTAAATCACCGTGATTGCAGCAATGATCGCAATCGCGCCGGCAAACCGCAGACTGCGGGTTATGAGGGAGAGTCGCACTGGCTCATTCTAGCTAGCTTTCAAAAGCTGTGTAAAAGAGAATATCGCCGTGCCCAAGACCCCTGAACAATGGCTGGCGGAAGTTTCCCCTCCGCCCGAGAAGTTAAAAGGAGCGCTCAAGCTCTTCCTAGGCTACGCCCCGGGTGTGGGAAAGACCTACAGCATGCTCACGGAGGCGATTCGCCGGCACAGCCGAGGCGAGGACGTGGCCATCGGCGTTGTCGAGACGCACGGACGCAAGGGAATTGCCGAGCTCGTTCCGCAGCTGGAAACGATTGCGCGCAAAAGGATCGAATACAAGGGAACCATCTTCGAGGAGATGGACGTGGACGCCGTCATCAAGCGCCGCCCCCAAGTGGTTTTGGTGGACGAACTCGCCCACACAAATATTCCGGGCAGCAAGCATCGCAAGCGCTATGAGGATGTCCTCGAGATCCTCGAGGCCAAGATCGACGTGCTTTCAACCGTGAACATTCAACATATCGAGAGCGTCGCTCCTACGGTGAACGTTTTCACGGGCGTGGTTGTGCGGGAAACCGTGCCGGACTGGGTACTGCAAGTGGCGGATGAAATCGTGATGGTCGATTTGACGCCCGAGGCGCTCCAGAATCGTATGAAGCGCGGCGACGTGTACGGCAAGGAAAAGGTCGAGCAATCGCTGAAGAATTTCTTCCGCCGCGGGAACCTGATCGCGCTGCGCGAGCTTGCGCTGAGGCAGGTGGCCGAGCAGGTCGATCGGAGCCTCTCGTCCTACATGGACGAAAAGGACATCCAGGAAAACTGGGCCGTTCGCGAGCGCATCGCCGTTTGCATCAGCTCGAATCCGCGCGCGCAGTATCTGCTGGCACGGGCGGCACGCATGGCGCGGAGGATGGACGCCGAGCTTTACGCCGTGCACGTCGATGTGGGCAACGGCGTGAACGCGCGCGACGAAAAATCGCTTGAGGCGAATCTGCAGTTCGCCGAAAGCCTGGGCGCAAAAGTTGTGCGGCTGAAAGGCGATAACGTACCGGATGCCGCTGCAAATTTCGTCCGCGAAAAGCACATCACGCAGATGATTTTTGGCCGCACGGCCACCGAAGGACTCAATAAGCTCCGCTACATGAACGCCATCAGCCGCTTTTTGCGCGACGCTCCGGCGGTCGATGTCCACATCGTCACGCAAGAGCCGGACTGACGGGAATCCGCTCTTAGGCATCTCCAGCGGTCGCTTCGAATCGCACGAGATCGGCGCGAAAGCCGCGCGTCCTGATTGCGCCGTAGACGATCCCCGCTGCGAGCCACGCGGCGCCTACAATCTTCGCGGGCCAGCTCAGATTCAGCCAGATGACGAAGCAGATCGAAAACCCCAGCAACGGGAACACCAGATCGATCGCGCGCTTTTCTGTTGCGCGGACAAAATATCGAACGAAGCTCGCCAGATTAACTCCCATGAACGCGATGAACGCGCCGAAATTGAGCAGCTCGGCACCGCGCTCGTAGCTGATGAAGAACGCGCCGACGAGGGCAACGGCGCCGATCAACATGACGTTGTTCATCGGAATGCGCCGCTTCGCCTCGATCGCACCGAAGAACCTGGCCGGAATGGCGTGGCTGCGGCCCATGCCGTAGAGCAGACGCGCCGCTGCGAGCTGCGCGCCCATGCCCGACCCGACGTTTGCGATGAGAATGGTGAAGTTCACGAGGTGAAAGAGAAAGAATCCTCCGGCTTGGCGAGCCACAAGTGGAAAGGCGGACTCGACTAAGTGTTCGGGAAACGGCTTCGGGCCCCAGACCAATTGCGCGGCATACACTTCCAGTGACGACAACACCCCTGTAATCACGCAGACGAGCACGGTGGCCAGCAAAATGTTTCGGCGTGGATTTTCGGCCTCTTCCGATAGCGTAGAAATGGCATCGAAGCCGATGTAGGTGAGGACGGCGATCGACGTGCCGCGAAAAAGTCGGTGAAGACTGAACGTGCCCGCGTTGTAGAAGGGCTGCGCAAGAAACGCGGCGCCGTGCGCGTGCAATTCCCACAGAAACCGCCCCGCAAATGCGAAGAACACAACCACGACGATCGTCATTCCCGCCGCGAGTGTTTCGTTTATCCGCGCTGACGTGCGAATGGCGCGCAGGTTGAACGCGGTGAACATGCTCGCGAATCCGATGGCGAGCAGCCAATACGGAACGTGCGGAAGAATGTTTTGCGTGAGTTTGCTGCAGAGTACCGTGCAGACAAGCGGATTCAGAGCGTAGTCCATCACCATCGCCCATCCGGTGACGTAGCCGAGCGCGGGATGAATTTCCTGCGCTACGTACGTGTATGCCGAACCGGCGGTGGGATAGGCGCGCGCCATTTTGCCGTAGCTGATCGCGGTGAAGAGCATCGCGACCATGGCGATCAGAATCGTAGTTACCACGTGGCCGCCCGCTTCGTTGTTGACAACTCCAAAGATGCCCATCGGCGCGATGGGCTGGACGATCACGATTCCGATGATGATGAGGTGCCAGAGGCTGAGACTGCGCCGGAGGGTCACGGAAGAGGAAGAGCCGACAGCGGGATCAGCGGCTCCTGCGGCCATCAGCGGGGACCGCCGGGAAGCGAAATTGTCACGGGCTCGATGTTCCAGCCGGTGACGTTGAGTTCAACATCGCCGCGGAGAGCATCGGCCGAGAGGAACTGCGCGGCGATCTCGCGCGACTCGCCCGGCATCAGTTCAATGTAATTATCCTGCCAGAGCACGGGCAGAATTTCGGAGTTCGCATCTTTGCGGTGAATTCCGACACGGATCTGAAAGGCGAGACGGTCGCTTGGGTTGCGAAGCGTCACGCGGACGAGCGGCCCCTCGCTCGCTTGTCCGATCTTCGCTGAAGCGTCTAATTTGCCTGCACTCGGGAGCGAGTGAAGCATGGTGAAGTCTTCGTACGACGAAATGGCCGTATAGGCATCGGTGTTCACCCAGTCGTAGAAGTTCCTCTTCGCAGAGAGCCAGTAGAAATTTGTGGAGACGCGATCGCCCTGCGCACTTGTGAGCGTCAGCTCGGCGAAATAGATCGGAGACGGAACCTCAAATGCTTTTCGGGGAAAGGTGAAAACTTTCTCCGTCGAGTCCGCGCCGACGTCCGCGCGCGCCTGGGTTGAGAATCGTTCGTGCAGACTCGCATCGTAGAGTTTCGCCGTAACTTGCAGCCCAGCGGCGTTTTGATACGTGCTATTCACGACCACTACGCTGCGGTCGTCGTAGGAATATTGCACGTGGAGCGGTTCGCAGGCTTTTTTCGCACCGAAGTATCCGCCAGCGGGCTGCAAGTAATAGTCGTAGAGATGCCAGATGAGAGACGGCCAGGCATTGTTGAGCATCCACTGGATCACACCCGTCGCGGTGTACTTGTTACGCGAGTAGGCCTCAAACATGGCGCGCTCACTGTCGTAGGCCATCGCCTGAGCTTTGCGTTCGTAGTCTTCGAGGTTGGTGGGCGGGCCGTAAATGGCATTCATCGAATCGTCGAAGTGATCGAGCGTCACGAATCGTGCTCCGCCTGCATGGTAATTCCATGCGACTCTGCCGGGGACGATGCCGGCAGCAGAGAGAAATTTCTGCAGGCTGCTCTCGGGCGGAATCGCGGGACCTGGAGAGATTTCAGTGGCGAAACCGAAAGCGCCGCCGAATCGCTTCGTGTCCGCGAGCCAATAATCGGGAGGCGTGTAGTCGTAAGGGCCGAGCATTTTCACTCCGGTCGGGCCACTGATCACACCCGATTTTTCCGATGCGGACGAGAGATACGGATTGGGCCAATCGAGGTCCTTGAGGATCGCGTTGTAGGCGCGCTCGACCTCAGCAGGCGGAGTCTCGTCGCTGCCGTTCATCCAGACCAGCATGCTCGGATGGCTGCGCGTGCGCAAGATTTGCGACCGCAGCGACGCTTTCGCGAGGGCGAGATCGGCAGGCCTCCATCTGCGCCAGTCCATCCAGTAGTCGCAGCAGGTCCAACCGGCCAGAACGAGAACACCCTGCTCGTCCGCGAGATCGTAGAACTCATCGGGAACCGCAGGTCCCTCGAGGCGAACCGCGTTGAGATTTAGGTCGCGGATATAGCGGAATTCCGTTTGGAGGCGTTCGGGTGGTTCGCGAAGGAGCATGTCCGACGCCCAACCGCCCCCGCGGATCAGGATTCGCTTGCCATTGATGCGGAAGACGCGATGGCCCTGCGCGTCGACTTCGGAAGTGATTTCGCGGATGCCGTAGCGAGTTGTCGCGACGTCGGATACTTCTTTGCCACTCAAGAACCGCATTGAAAGCGGATGGAGCGCCGGCTCACCCATCTGACGCAGCCACCACAGCTCAGGATCATGGATGCGCAGCATTGGAAACTGATCCCGAGTGAAGCGCACCGTGCGAGTTTCGCCTGCTGCCAGCGCGACGGTTTGGCGCAGCGTCCGGCCTTCGAGGTCAGCTTCGAGAATCCCCGTGACTTGCCGCGAGCTTGGGTTGCGCAGCTCTGCCTCGACCGTAAGATCTGCCTCATCGAGCAGCCCTTGCGGAAAATGCGTCACAACTTGGGGAGATCGGATTTCGATCGGACCCGTCGCACGCAGAAAGACGCCGCGCCAGAGGCCCATGTCCTTGTCGGGAGGAGTGGGATTCCAGTCGTTCCAGTTGATGCCGAGGTCGCGGTCGGTTTGCGCGAAGACTTCAACCGCAAGCGCGTTTGTCGCGCCAAGCGCGAACTGCCGGCTAACGTCAAATTCATAGGCACGAAACGCGCCGGCAACTTCGCTTGTGCGCGCGATCTGGTGACCGTTGAGCCAAATATTGGCGCGATTGTTGATGCCTTCGAAATTGAGCCAAACGTGAAGGCCTTCGAAGTCTCCCGGAACACGAAATTCCGTGCGATACCACCACGAGCATTGGAACGGACTGTCCTTCGGTAGCGGCATCGCGGAGAAATTCTTGCCGATCGGGTACGTGGTCCCCGGAATCGAACGAAGATTCATACCGAAGTAGGGGTCGGGATAGGTGTTGTCCGCGACTAACGCCGCGAGCACGGTGGAAGGGACGGTGGTTGAGTGCCAACCGTCGGTGTGAAAACCCGCAGTCGAGATCTGCGCGCCGCTTGCCGAGACTTTGCAGAGTGACTGGATCATCCATCCGTCGTGCAGAGCGAGCCTCCTGGCGTCCTGAATTTTGGAATCTGCGCGACTGCAAAAAGGCAGCAACAGGAAAACTACGATGAACGCAAGAATAGCGACCGCGGCTTTGATCGATTTGCACCGGAGAGTCATCGCGCGCCGAATGGGATTCGGCACACGAGCATCCTATCGCGAAGCGTTGAGAATTTGGGAGGAGTTCCAACCGCCGCCGAGCGCCTTAATCAGGAGAACGCTCGCTACAACGCGGCGCGTGAGAATGTCGACGGCGGTGACTTCGTCGCCGAGCGCAGCGCTCTGCGCAGTGGTTACCTCGAGATAGCTGGCGACGCCGCCTCGATAGCGAGAGTTTGAGAGATCGAGAGAATGTTCGGCGGCGGCGACGGCGTTCTCCTGCGTTTTCGCTTCCTGTTCTAAGATTCGGAGCGCGGCGAGATTGTCTTCCACATCCTGGAAAGCGCTCAAAGTGGTTTGACGGTAATTATCGACGGACTGCCGGTAAACCGCACGCGCCTGCTCGCTCACGCCGCGGCGCTGGCCGCCGTCGATAATCGTTTCAGCGGCCGCTCCCGCGAGCGCCCAGAAGCCGCTCGGGCCGGTCAAGAGAGAACCGATCGCCTTGCTCTCAAAACCCCCGGCGCCGGTGATCGAGAAGACCGGGAAATACGCCGACTTGGCGACGCCGATTTGCGCGTTTGCTTCCTGCACGCGACGTTCGGCCGCCGCGATGTCCGGTCGCCGCTCGAGCAGTTCGGAGGGCAGCCCAGGAGGAATCGCAGGCGGCGGTCCCGTCAGCGGCGACGGCGGCTGACTGAACTCGGCGGGAGGCTTTCCGATCAGCACCGCGACCGCGTGTTCGAACGCGGCGCGCTGAACTTCAACATCCTGATCCTCGGCACGCGTGGTTTCAAGCTGCGTTTGCGCCTGCGCCACGTCGACTGCCGATGCGATGCCGCCTTGGTAGCGGCTTTGCGTCAATTGCAGGGCTTTCTCATAGGCCGCCACGGTCGAATCAAGGAGCTGCTTTTGAGAATCGAGGCCGCGCAATTGGAAATAGTCGAGTGCGAGTTCGGCCTGAAGGCTCAATTGCACGTTCGCCAGATCGGCGGCGCTCGCCTGAACCTCCGAGCGCGAGGCTTCAACCGTGCGCCGCACTCGGCCCCAGACGTCGGGCTCGTAGGCGACGTCAACAGGTAGCTGATAGTCGGCATAGGTGACGGGCGAGCCAATCCCGAAGAGTGCTCTGTTTTGCGATTGCCGGGTGCCCGCGGCTGAAAAACCTACCGACACGTTCGGATAGTATCCAGCGCGGGCGATGCGCAGAGCAGCGCGCGCCTGCAGAAACCGCTCCTGAGCGGCCTTCAGCGATTGGTCTGAGACGCTGATCTGTTCTTCGAGAGAATTGAGTTGCGGATCGCTATAGACCTCCCACCACTTACCCTTGGCCATTGCATCGCTTGGCTGCGCTGGCTTGAAATTCTCGGATTCCTTGTAGGCGGGTGGAACGTCCGTGGTGGGGCGCTGATAATTCGGACCCACGGCGCATCCGCCGAGTAGAAGCGCAGCGATGCTGAACACTCCTGCCCGGCGGACGCGTGAGTGCCTGTGGGACGGCTGAACCATACCAGAAGGCGCCGAGCTATTTTTTCGTGTAGCTGACTCGCCAGATCGAGTTCGAGCCGTCATCGGTAACCATCAACGATCCATCGTTTGCGACCGTCACGCCTACGGGCCGTCCCCAGCAATTTCCATCCGGCGTGACGAAGCCGGTAAGGAAATCCTGATACGTTCCTTCCGCGTGGCCGTTCTTCATGGGCACGAGGACCACTTCGTATCCGGTGCGCACGGAGCGGTTCCAGGAGCCGTGTTCAGCGCCGAACAGATCACCCTTGTATTCCTTCGGGAACTGCTTGCCTTCGTAGAAGGTGATGTTTAGCGAAGCGTTGTGCGGTTCCATCAGCACGTCGGGAATGATCGCCTTGTCTTTCAGCTCGGGGTGCTTCCCGGGAAAGCGCGGATCGGGATTTCCGCCCGTGTAATACCAAGGCCAACCATAGAAACCGCCCTTTTGCACGTGGGTGATGTAGTCGGGCGGAAGATTATCGCCGAGCTCATCGCGCTCGTTGACGGAGGTCCAGAGCTCGCCGGTCGTGGGATTCACGTTGATCGCTTCGCCGTTGCGAATCCCCCAGGCGTAGACCTCCAGATCTTTGCCGTCCTGATTCAGAGTCGTGGAGTCTGCGACGAGAATGTCGGCGCGATGGAATTCGCTATTGTCGGTGTCCGTATCCGTGACATTCGTGTGCGAGCCAACTGAAATCCACATCTGCTTGCCGTCGAGTGAGAACACGACGCCGCGCGAGAAGTGGTTGGGGCCGGCGGGAAGGTTCGCAACGACGGTTTCGGGGTCGGCGGTCGCCTTCATGTCGCCCTTGGCGTAGGAAAAGCGCAGCACGGCGTTGGTGTCACCGACGTAAAGATATTTCGGATTCGGACCCGGCGGATAGAAGGCGAGGCCGAAAGGAAGATTCAGCTTTGACGCGAAGACAGACATCTGCGCCATCTTGCCGTCAGGGCCGGTACGGAAGACGAGCACTTCGCCCTGATTCTGGGCCGCGACGAAGAAGTCGCCGTTGGGCGCGGTGATGATCGTGCGCGGCGAGAGCGCCTTGCCGTCATCCCCCTTCAAGTTTTCGGCGTAGAGATCGACCTTGAAACCCTCGGGCGCCTGCGGCAAAGCGTCTCCTCTTGGCACCGGGCGCGAGAAGACCGCAGCGGATTTTGTGGCATACGGATCCGGCAGATCGGCGGGCGTAATGTGGTGCACATTGCCCGGCGCTTCGCCCTTGAAATCAGTAAAAACGCCCGGTGTACCCGCTTTGGCGTTCGGATCTACCGGGTGGCCCGGAGGCGGTGTGAATTGCGCGCGGGCGGACCCGCCGCGCGTCGCGATGAACAAAAGCAGCACAACGCAAAACAAAGCTGCGAACCCTTGATAAAAGCGTTTCATGTGCGATTTCCCCCTCTTGAGATACGTTCCAAACGAAGTCGAATCGAAATCTGAGCGGGCGCCTAGATGCCGCCCTGACCCGGCGTCACGACCCTAACAATTTCCCCGGAGATAAGCGAATCAGGCGGATTTGTGATCACGAGATCGTCCGGACTCAGGCCGGAAACGATTTCGACTTCGCTCCCCAGATCGTGACCGAGGACCACATTCTTGAGCGCGGCGCGATTGCCGTTCTCGACCGTGCCGACCTGTAGCCCGTCCGAGCGAAAGATAAGCGCGCTTACCGGCAATATCAACGCGGGTGTGCCCGCCGGAACCTTCAGGTGCACTTCGGCATATGCGCCGGGCAGAAGTTCGCCGGAGCGATTATCCACATCCACTTCGACCAGCAGCGTCCGCGTGGCCAGATCGATCGCATCGGCGGTGCGAACGAGCGTGCCCTTGAAACGACGCCCGGGCAATTCCTGGAGCGTCAAATCGGCCGTCAGGCCGGGCTTGGCTGAAGGCGAGTATTGCTGCGGAACATTGACGTAGACACGCAGCTCCTGAATTGCCGCGATATGAAATAACTCGGTCGCAGGCGCGCCGGCACCGGAATTAATCAGATGTCCGATATCGGTGTTCCTCGCCGTGATTACGCCGTCGAACGGCGCATAGATCTTTTCGAAAGATTGGAGTTGCTCGAGGCGCTTCACGTTTGACTGGGCAGAGGCCACCATCGCCTTCTTTGCGGCGTAATCCCCGTTGGCATTGTCAACATCCTGCTTCGAAACGGAGTCTGTCTTGAGCAATTCCTGGTAGCGGTCCGCGGTGATCTTGGAAAGAGCGAAATTCGCCTCCGCCGTGTTGAGATCGGCCCGCGCCTCGTCAAGTTCCTGGTCGACTTCCGGCGTTTCGATTTCGGCGAGAAGCTGGTTAGCCTTTACGCGCGCGCCGATATCGACATACCACTTCTTCAAATAGCCGTTTGTGCGCGCATAGATCGGCGAATCGGTGAAGGCCTGGACATTCCCCGGCAGAACGATTTCAGTCTGAGGCGCTCCCAGCTTGGGATGAGCTATGGAAACCGTGGGAATCGCGAGGTCGTTCGTGGCCGCTTTCAAGGCAGCGCGCGCCTTGACGCGCGGCAAGACCCCTCCGATGACGATGCCCGCGATGATTAGTGCCGCAACCAAGATCACCAGCCCCCCGTGTTTCAACGGCGAGGGCGGGGAAGATTTGGGCACGCCGCCGGCGCTGGAAGCTCTGATCTGTCCGCTCTCAGACATGGTATTTGCTGCCCGGAAGTATCTCAAATAATAGACGACAACAGAATTGCATCCGTTTCCTAATCAAGCAGATGTGCGCTCCTGGTGCCACGAATGCACTACCGTGAAAACCACCGGCACGAAAAAGAGTGTCGCCACCGTGGCAAGTAGCAGCCCGCCAATTACCGCACGACCGAGCGGCGCATTTTGCTCCCCGCCTTCCCCAAGCCCCAGCGACATCGGCAGCATGCCGATAATCATGGCCAACGCCGTCATCAGCACGGGGCGGAACCGCGTGAATCCCGCCTCGAGTGCCGATTCCACGGGCGTCTTCCCCGCTTCGAGCCTCTCCTTCGAAAAGCTGACTACCAGAATGCTATTCGCCGTCGCCACACCCATGCACATGATTGCACCTGTCAGGGCCGGCACGCTGATCGTCGTATGCGTGACGAACAGGAACCAAACGATTCCTGCCAGAGCCGCAGGCAACGCCATCAGGATGATAAAGGGGTCAAGCCACGATTGGAAATTCACGACAATCAGCAAATAGACAAGCACGATCGAGAAGCCAAGTCCGGCCAGCAAGCCGGTGAAGGACGAGTTCATCGTGTCGATTTGCCCGCGGACCAGAATGCGCGATCCCTGCGGCAAATTCTTCTGACTCTGCCGGATGATGGGCTGAATTTCCCGTGCTACGCCGCCCAAGTCGCGGCCGTCGACCGCGCCGAAGATATCGATGGCCGGCTCGATGTCGTAGTGGGTCACGACGCCCATTTCGGCGCCGCGGCTAAAGGACGCGAGACCCGCCAGGATTTGCGGCGGCGCGTTGCTGCCGCTGGCGTTGGCGATGGGGATGTTCTCGAGATCCTGGAGCGAGTTCACGCGATACTGCGGCGTCTGTGTGGTGATGCTGTAGCTAACGCCGGTTCGGGGGTCAAGCCAGAACGACGGCGCGGTCTGGAAGCTGCCGCTCAGCGCGATCAGCAAATTCTGCGCCACGTCGCGCTGCGTGTAGCCGACTTGATCAGCCTTCGTGCGATCTACGTCGATGTGCAGCTTAGGGTAGTTGAATGGCTGCTGGATGCGCAGGTCCACCATGCCAGGGACGAACTTCAGGCGATTCATCAGATTTTCAGCGAAGTAGCGGTCTCCGACGAGGTTGCGGCCGACGATCTTGATGTCGATCGGCGCCGGGAGACCAAAGTTGAGAATCTGCGTCACGATATCGACCGGCAAGTCGTAGAACATCACGCCGGGAAAATCGTGCGCGAGCTTGATACGAAGATCGCGGACATATCCGGCGGTCGGGTGGTGACCGCGCGCCAGTTCGACCTGGATATCAGCATCGGCCGGGCCGATCGGAGCGGAATTGCTGTAAGAAAGGTTCAAAGTGCTGTAAGGCAGGCCGACGTTGTCGAGGATCGTCGTGAGTTCCGAAGGCGGAATCTCTCTTCGGATGTCGGCGTCGACGCGGTCGCAGAGCGCCGCAACATCCTCAATCCGCGTCCCCGTAGGAGCGCGGAGATGCATAACAAACGCGCCGCTATCGACGCTCGGGAAAAAATCCTCTCCCACAAGCGGCACCAGCGCAAACGACAGACCGCAGGCGGCGAAAAAGCACATGACGAAAACCCTGCGATGGTGGATGGCCGCTTGGAGCAAGTGGTGATAGTGCTCCCGGATACGCTCGAATCCACTTTCGAATCTCGCCTGCATTCGCACGAACGGATTGCGGGAATGCTCCGTCCGCTCGCGGCGCTCCTCTTCGGTTTGTTCTGAGAGCAGATAGCGCGCCATTGTCGGCACAAGAGTCCGCGAGAGCAAGTAAGAGGCGAGCATCGCGAAGATAACCGCTTCGGCAAGAGGAACGAACAGATATTTCGGTATTCCCGTCAGAAAGAACATCGGCACGAAGACAATACAAATGGCGAGCGTTGAAACGAGCGCGGGCATCGCAATTTGCTCCGAGCCATCGAGGATGGCCTGGATTAGTTCTTTGCCCTGGTCGAGATTGCGGTTGACGTTTTCGATCACGACGGTGGCGTCATCCACCAAGATACCTACGGCGAGCGCAAGCCCTCCGAGCGTCATGATGTTGATTGTTTGCCCTAGCGCACTCAAGACGATCAGGGATGTCAGAACCGAGAGCGGAATCGAAATCGCAATAATCAACGTGCTGCGCCAACTGCCCAAAAACACGAGGATCATCAGTCCCGTGAGACACGCCGCAATGGCACCCTCGCGCACGACGCCGGTGATCGACGCTTTCACGAAGATCGACTGATCGGCTAGCGTGTAGATGTCAACGTGTTCGGGGAGAGAAGCCTCCACGGTGGGGAGCTTGTTTCGGATGCCTGCGATGACGTCCAGTGTCGAAGCGTCGCCCAGCTTCAAAATCGACATCAGAGAAGAGCGCGCGCCGTTGACACGGACGATATTGGTCTGTGGCGTGAAGCCGTCGCGCACGTAACCCACGTCCCGGATGTACACAGTCGAGCCGTTCACGGTCTTGATCGGCAGATCGTTTAGCTCGTGTACGGATTGCGGCGAGCCATTCATGTCCACCTGGTATTCGTAAGAGCCGATTTTCGCCGTGCCCGCCGGCAGAATCAGGTTCTGAGCGTTGATGGTATTGACGACGTCGAGCGGAGAAACTCCCTTGGACTGCATCGCAGTCGTGTTGAGATCGACCATGATTGTCCGCTGCTTGCCGCCGTAAGGGTACGGAATGGCCACGCCCGGAACGTTGATCAGACCCGTGCGGATGAAGTTCTGGGCCATATCGGCGAGTTGCTGCTCGTTGAGATCAGGAGCGGACAAGCCCAGCTGGAGGATCGGCACCGATGAGGCGTTGTAGGTGACGATGAAGGGCGGCGTGATGCCTGGAGGCAACTGCTTGATCGTGCTCTGGCTGATGGCCGTAATCTGTGCGATGCCGCCGGCCAAGTTCGTATGTGGGTGGAAGTAGACTTTGACCAGGCCAATGCCGTTGAGCGATTGCGACTCGATATGCTCGATATCATTGACCGTCGTGGTCAGCGAGCGCTCGTAGTTGTAAACCACACGATCTGACATTTCCTCGGGAGAAAGCCCTGTGTATTGCCATGCGACCGTGACGACCGGAATGTCGATGTTCGGGAAGATATCAACCGGCGTTCGGACAATCGACACGATCCCGAGTATCAGGATCAGAATCGACATGACGACGAATGTGTAGGGCCGCCGAAGCGCGAGCCTGACAATCCACATCTGGGAGTGCTCCCCTGACGCCCGTACGGAAGGGCCGCGCCACGTGGCCGGCGCGCGGCCCAATCGAAACTGTGATTATCTCACCGTTGACTGCATCGCCAAAACTTCCGGGAAAAACAGCCCCCGGATTGGCGCAGAAATTAGACGGATAGCTGCCGTGCAAGGGTTCACAACGCTCCTGCGACAGGTTTCTTGGCACACAGCTATTGACGATTCGCCAGCCACTCGCGAGAATCGATGTGCAGAGGGAACAGCGCCCGATCTGGAGGAACGGATGACCGGAACGGCGATGAATATCCTGCTGCTGTGCCTCCTCGTTTTTGGTTCCGTCTTGTTAGTATTGGGTCCGCTCGCGGCCCTGGCGGTCATGTTCTGGCACTGGCGCAAGGAGTTGCGCGACAGCAGCCGCTTGCGACAGGCGAGATCAACGCAGGTTCGATAATTCGCTCGCGTTCGTTGCGCCCCCCGAAGTAGTCAAATCCGAACGAAGCGTACGCCGATAGCGCTAGTTCGGCTCGCGGAACTTCGTTGCACATTTCCGGAACGCACAGTTTGTGGATCGAAAGCCGAAATCGAAGACGCACAGTAATTGCCCTGAGAAATCAGCGAGATAGTCGCTGGCAGAAGAATTGCAGCAGCATTCACTGGGGTAGAGTCTCCGCTTGGGGGAGAGTTGGGTAGAGAGTTTAGGGCCATTCGCTGGGCGCACGTCCTGGCGTTCATAGTCGCGCTCAGCGTCACGATCATCAGCTTCAGGTCGCATCGCCACATCGCGAAAGAATCCGGCGTCGCAACGCAGCGCATTTCGGCACGCTCTTCGGCTCGTATATCCTCCCCAAGCTTGGTTACGCGACCGATCTATCCCTACTCGGTGATTCCGGGCGGCGTCAAGAGCGGAGCAGAGTTGAAGACGGTGATGCTGCGAGATCCGGTTGCCGCGGACCACTATGCCGACTTCAACGTAGCCAAAGCGCGGCTCGTGCGTCTCGATCAAGACCAACTGGCATACGTTTCCTATCGAATGGGAGACCGGATTTTCTGGACCAGCAGAAAGGTCAAACTGCCGAAGGGCGAGACGGTGATCTCCGACGGAGAGCACGAGGCGCGGACTCGCTGCGGCAACCGCATTTCGGAGACGCCCGCTCAGCCGGTGTCGCCAAACGAACCGACACCGCAAGTATTCCAGCCTTCTCAGCCTCCGTTGCCGGTGAGCATACTCCTGCCGCCGACGATTGACTTTCCCCCGGCCCCGCCGCCTGTGCTTCCTCCGGGCCCACCGCTCGCTCCGCCCCCAACTCCGCCGGGAGGAGTGATTTTTCCGCCTTACTTTCCGCCGACCGGCGGAGGAGGTTCACCGCCTCCCTCCACTCCACCGATCGTGCCACCGCCTGTTTCAGTTCCCGAGCCGGCATCATTCGCGCTACTTCTGGTGGGATTGACGACACTGATTGCGATCAGATCGGTCGCGAGTCTTCGGCGCAGACGAAAAACCTAGGAACTGCTTTGTCTACTTCTGAGTGGAGGAAAGGCCTTCCTGAGCAGCTTCGAGAATTCGAATTGTCGGGGCGAGGTCGTGGCGCTCAAAGCAGCGCGCGATCGCTTTCCCGATTTCGTCATAGCGGCCTGTCGCCAGCGCGACAACACTCGGTCCCGCGCCACTTAGAGCGATTCCCAACATTCCCGGCATGCGTGGAAGCGCCAGCGCCTCACCGAGCCCGGGAATCAACGGTTGGCGCGCGGCTTGATGCAGCCGGTCCTGCATGGCGTCCCACAAAAGATCGTACCGCCGGTCCTCCAGAGCTGCAACAAACAGCGCGGAACGCTGCAGATTGAAGACGGCATCGCCGCGCGTGACGGTCGCCGGCAGTACCGCGCGAGACTTTTTCGTTTCGAGCTTCACGTTGGGCGTGACGATGACAAGTCGAATCACCTTCGGCCAGTGCTTGCAGACCGCGCCGACGGTGCCGTCGCTGCGAGTGAACGTCACAACCAATCCGCCGAAAAGCGCCGCCGCGACATTGTCGGGATGACCTTCCATCTCCGTCGCATGGTCGAGAACCGTGTCTTTGGGAATAGCTCGGCCGTTGACGGCGAAGGCGAGCGCGAGTCCGGCGACCGTGGCCGCCGCACTGCTGCCAAGCCCTGCGGCAACCGGAATTTCATTGCGAACTGCGATGCGCACGGGCGGGAGATCGAAGCCTTCGCGTTCAGCCGTATGGCGCATCGCGCGAAATATCAGATTCTGATCGGGCGAGCTCGGAAGTTCAGAAGTGCCGCGGACTCCGCGGCTGCGAGCGCGAGTTCGTCCCTCGGGCCGGGAAAGGATCGTCGCGCGGACGCTGAGATACATCTCCAGTGCCAGACCGAGGCAATCGAACCCGGCGCCCATATTCGCCGTGGATGCTGGAACGCGAACTTCAAACGAAGGTTGACGGGACGGGCTCATTCGGTCGGATGATCTCACAGGATGGTCTCGCCAGCGCGCTCGAGAATTGCGCGGCAAAGGCCGCCGTCTATTGTCGTCGCTCCAGGCTTGCGAGGATAGCAGTTTTGCTGGCGGCCACGCGCTGCGGCGCATTCCGGAAAGCTCCGGCGATTGGCTTCGGCGGCGCCGAGGAGTCTTTTGGACCGTGAGCCGCAGTCAACGTTCCCTCGTGGTAGCGAATCATGTAGTCCGGATCTTTTAGCGCATGGCCTGTGAGGACCGCGACGACGTCGTCCTTGCGCCCGATGTGGCCTGCCGCGACCAGCTTCTTGATGCCGGCAACGGTAGTGGCCGAAGCCGGTTCGCATCCGATGCTGTCGCGGCCGATCATGGCTTTGGCGTCGGCAATTTCCTGTTCGCTTACCGTAATGATCTTCCCTCCGGAGCGCAGAACCGCGCGCAGTGCCTTTTTCCACGAGACCGGTGCGCCAATCTTGATCGCGGTCGCAAGTGTCTGTGGATTTTTGACCGGCTCCAGTTTTTCGGGGAGGTGCTCGAAATCGGCGCGCTGTTTTGGACTCAGCTTGGCGAACAGATGCGCGACCGGCGCGGCGCCCTCCGCCTGAATCACGCTCAGCTTGGGCAATCGGCTGATCAAGCCGAGGTCGTAAAGCTCCTGAAATCCTTTGCCGAGCGCCGTGCTGTTGCCCATGTTTCCACCGGGGACGACCACGTGATCGGGAACCTGCCAGGCGCATTGCTCCATCAGTTCAAACGCGACGGTCTTCTGCCCTTCAATCCGAAACGGGTTGATGGAATTCGCGACGTAGATCGAAGGGTCGTCGCCGAGTTCCTGCACGAGGCGCATGCAGGCGTCGAAGTTGCCATCGATTTCAAGAACGAGCGCACCGTAGTCGAGGCTCTGCGCGAGTTTTGAAGACGATACCTGCCCATGCGGAAGCAGGATCGCAGCCCGTAACCCGGCGCGTGGTGCATACGCCGCTAGACTCGCTGCCGTGTTTCCCGTGCTCGCGCAGACGGCAGTTCGAGCGCCGCAAATGAGAGCCTGCGTCATCGCCGCGGCCATACCCGTATCTTTGAACGAGCCGGTCGGGTTGTAGCCCTGATGCTTTAGGCGCAGATCGGAGAGTCCGCAATATTTCGCCGAGCGCGGTGCGTGGAACAGAGGAGTGTGGCCTTCGAAAAGCGTTACAAACGGCGCGTCGTCCTCAAACGGAAGCATGTCGAGATAACGCCAGACGCCACTTGCGTCGCGCGGAAGCTTCGAAGCACTTTTCGCGGCCCAATAGCGGCGCAGCGCGTCGGGATTTTTCGGGCGCGTGAGCCGGCATTCGATTTCGAGCGTTTCGCCGCAGCGCGGGCAGAGATAGATGCGGTCACCAAGGCCGTAGGTCGCGCCGCAGGCACGGTTGATGCAGCGCTGTACGCCGGGCTCGGCCTTTGTTCCCGCGGCGCGGGAGAGCCTCTGGGGCATCTCAGGAAACCTTGACTGCGGATTCGCGCGAGATGGGCGCACCCAGTGCAAATTCGCGGTGGGCCGCTTCGACTGCCGCCTTCATGTCTTTCTCGGCTACGACAAACGAGATGTTGCTTTCCGACGAGCCCTGCGCGATGGCAATCAGGTTCACGTTTTCGCGGGCGACGGAGCCGAACGTCCTTGCGGCGACGCCCGGAGTGCCGCGCATGTTCTCGCCGACGACGGCTACGATGGCGATGTTCGGATCGAGAGTGATGTGCTCGACCTTTTCGTGCGCTACATCTTGCGCAAACTCTTTCCGCAGTGCTGCGACCGTGCGCTTGGCGTCCGCCGCCGCGACGATGAAGCAGATGTCGTTTTGCGACGATGACTGCGAAATCAGCAGCACGTTCGCTTTTAGCTCAGCGGTTGTTGAGAAGGTCCGGCCGACGACATCCGGTAAGCCAACAATGCCCGGCCCGCCGACGGTAATCAGTGCCACGTCGCGAATTGCGGTTAGCGCCTTCACACCGCCGCCGTTGCTGCGCCCTTTCGGCGTGATTTTCGTTCCGGTTCGCTCGGGCGCGAAGCTATTCCGAATCCAAACCGGAATACCGGCCTGCTCGACGGCGCGCAGCGTCTTCGGATGCAGCACTTTGGCGCCGAAGTACGCCAGCTCAGTTGCCTCGCGATAGGAGATTTCGGGAATCGTGCGCGCTTCCTTGACCAGCCGCGGGTCCGCGGTCAGCACGCCATCCACGTCGGTCCAAATGATGATTTCGTCCGCGTCCAGCGCGGCGCCGAGGATCGTGGCAGAATAATCGGAACCGCCGCGCCCGAGGGTTGTGAGCACGCCACTTTCAGTCGCGCCGATGAAACCCGTCGCTACAGGAACGATTCCGCGTTCGAGCAGTGGCTTCAGCCGCGCCTGAGAGCGTTCCCGTGTGCGCTCGCGGATTGGATCGGCGCCGCCGTGGTAGGAATCGGTGATGATCAGCTCAGTGGCTTCGACGGCTTCGCTCGGTACGCCGAGTTCCTGCAGCGCACCCGCGACCATCGGTGCAGAGAGGCGCTCGCCAAGACTCGAAATCGTATCCAGAGTGCGCGGCGTCAGCTCGTGAAGCAGCGCCGTGCCTTTGCAGAGCTGTTCGCCCTCAGCGAAAGTCTTGGCCAGCGAAGCCGAGAGCCAATTTCGCTTTTCGTCGTCGCGAATCAGCGCCGCGAGGGCTGTATCGTGCTGTTTTCGCAGCGCCTCGAAAATTCGGTGCGCGTGCTCGGCATCGCCCGCCTCAGCGCACTTCGCGGCTTCGATCAGACGGTTGGTGACACCACCCATCGCCGAAACAACGGCGACGACGGGCCCCTCTTTGGCGGCGTCCTTCAAAATCTTCGCCTCGCGCGCGATACATCCCGCGTCGCCCACAGACGTGCCGCCGAACTTCATCACTCGCAATTTCTTTTTCATTTGTCAGGAGGATCCGGCGCCGAGCAATTCGAAGTGGCCTGGAGTACGAAGTAATCCGGCTTTCGGGACGGCCGCGCCTTAAAAAACTATACACCATCAGGCCGTTTGTGCGCGATGGGCGGGCACATCGATGTTGCAGGGGATAAACAGGAAGCGGCTGCGCTGGGCCGCAGCCCGCAAGCTTGAAATTAGCGGGCGGCCAGCGCAGGAATCACAGTGGGCGCTTGTGGGGTGCCAAGGCCTGTGACGAAGTCGTAGCCGGGCGTTGCGGTGCAAAGCGCGCCGCAGGTGCCGTTCGTTCCGAACGTGACCGCATGGAAATCGGTCGCGATCGATGACTTCGCGATCGAATAAAGGTTCGTATCGGCGCTGGAGAGATTTGCCTTGCGCGCCGCGGCGCGGGTCGAGTTTGTGATCGCGATGAGCGCGGCCCATTGCGGCGTGCCGGCGCTCGTGCCGCCAATCTGGAACCACCCGCTTGCGCCGTTGATTCCGATCGAATCGTAGATGGCGACGCCTGTGCCGGGATCGGCGTTATAGGAAACATCGGGAGCGCCTCGATAGCCACTCGGATCATTGGGAATCGCGAACTGCGCCTGAAACAGAGGCTCGCGCTCGATCCTGCTCAGGCCGCCGCCGCTACCGCTCCATGCCGTTTCGCTCTGGTAGTTCCCGCTCGAATTCAAGTGCAGCGATGTGCCGCCCACGCCTACCACATCCGGCGAAGCGGCAGGGTATGCGACGCCCGTTCCGCTATCGCCAGCAGCCGCGAAGAACGTGACACCGCTCGCAGTGAAGTGATTGTCGTAGCTGTTCTCGCCCGAAAATTCCGCGACTGTCCAGCTCATTGAGACAACCGAAGCGCCGTTGCGAACCGCAACATCCACGCCTGTCAGTAGATTCGCGAGGCTGTTCGTGGGTGTTTCGACGAGCACGATCGTCGCTTTCGGCGCGATGGCGTGCGCCCATTCAACGTCGAGTGCGATTTCGAGAGCCCAGTTGGCGTTCGTCGCAGGCTTGGAGCCGGAATAGACCTTTCGGAAGCAGCCGTTGACGCTCGTGCACGCCGGCAATCCGAACTGCGCGTCGAAAACGGTCAGATCAGCTTCCACATTCGGATCGTCGTACGCGTCGACGATGCCGATCACTTGGCCCGCACCCTGATTGGCAACCTGATCGAAGCCGTACGCGTGACGAATCTGCGAGGGAATGAATGCCGTCGATGGCGGAGTCGACAGGCTGCTGCCGGCGGCAGTGTGGATTTCGTAGTGAGGGCGCATGAAAGTAACCGGGTTTTCGTCTTCGCCGGTTGTGAGCGGCAGGATTGTGAACACATGCTGCGCGAGCACAGGCTCCGAGAGCACAAGAGCCGCGAGGAGCAGCGTCAGGCTTCGTGCCGACTTGCGGAATCCCTCAGTAGTCATGTCGATTTTCCCCCAGTGGTTCTCGTACCGGCTGGGCTGCGGTCGTTTATGACGAGGTGAGATTACCGTGCGGGTGCGGACCGGCCGATAGAACGGGGTTCACATTCGACTGGTACCAAAGTTCAGGCGGGCACCTGTCTATTGGTACAGGTGAAGCGATAGAAGTCTTTTATTCTGAGAGGATTACGGGAGCGAACACAGGCCCGGCAAGCGTCGCGACACGCTGGCCCTCACATGCCAGTCTTGTCGCTCGCGAGAGTACCCGTGTAAATCGCCATCCCGACGGCAGCATCCATGCCCGCCTTTTCGAGCGCTTGCACCTCGCGCATGCTGCGGATTCCCCCGGCGGCGGTAATGGGGAGGCTCGTAGCCCGGCGCAGGCTTCGGAACCACGAAAGGTCGGTTCCCTTCATCGTGCCTTCATTATCGACAAATGTGGAAAGGAAGCCCGAGCAATAAGGCTCGAGCGCGGGAATCACTTCGCTGGGCCGCAGCTTTAACCTCTCACGCCAGCCGCGAACTACGATCCGGCCCCCCTCGGTATCGAGCGCAACAATCACATGCCTGCGGCCGACGGCCTTCGCGAGTGCGCCGAGAAATTGACAGTCGACCTCCCCATCGCGAAATGCAGCGCTGCCGACAATAATCTTCTCCGCGCCCCATGACAGGATTTGCTTCGCGCGAACAACCGTGCGAATCCCGCCGCCGACGCGCACCTTCATCTTGGACTTGCGGCAGATTGCTTTGACCCAGTGCGCGTTGCTTCCCTTGTGCATGGCCGCATCGAGATCGATGACGTGAAGGATCGGATAATCGCGAAAACGGTCGAGCAGGCCGAGCACGTCGTCGACGGCCAGGGCGCGCTTGCGCCCGCGAACGAGTTGCACGGCCTTGCCGCCTTGCAGATCGATACAAGGAATGAGCATAGGATTGATTATCGGCTGAGGCGCACAGACACGCCGCGATCGGCCAAAAATTTCTTCAGCGTTCCGATCGAATGCGTCTGCATGTGAAAGATGGAAGCCGCGAGTGCAGCGTCGGCCTTGCCGCCCGTAAAAACAGCGAGGAAGTCTTCAAACGTGTTCGCACCGCCGGATGCAATCACCGGTACGGGAACTGTTTCCGAGATTTTCGCGGTCAGTTCACAATCGAACCCACTGCACGTTCCGTCGCGATCGATCGAAGTCAACAATATCTCCCCGGCGCCGAGCGAGACAGCCTTGGCCGCCCATTCAGCCGCGTCCATTCCGGTGGCGTCGCGGCCACCGCGCGTGTAGGGCTCCCAGGAATTTCCCTTGCGCTTGACGTCGATCGAGAGAACCACCGCCTGCGCGCCGAATTGCTGCGCAAGTTCGTAGAGCAACTCTGGCCGCTTGACGGCGGCCGTGTTCACGGTGACTTTGTCTGCGCCGGCGCGCAACACAGCGCGTCCGTCTTCCATCGTGCGGATCCCGCCGCCTGCAGTCAGCGGAATATTCAATTGCTCAGCTACGCGGCGAACCGTTTCGAGAAACGTCGAGCGGCCTTCGAAGGTTGCACTGATATCGAGCATGACCAGTTCGTCCGCGCCTTCGCAGTTGTAGCGCGCGGCAAGATCGGCGGGATCACCCATGTCGCGCAAACCTTCAAACTCAATTCCCTTGACGACGCGCCCGGCATCCACGTCGAGGCACGGAATGATTCTGTGAGCGAGCGTCACTGCACCGACTCCACGAAATTGCGCAGCACCTGCGCGCCGGTCTCGCCCGATTTTTCCGGGTGAAACTGCACGGCGGCCAGATTCTGCCGCTCGATCACGGCCGCAAACGGAAAGCCGTGATCGCAAGCCGCGACGGTGAATTGCGCCGAGGCCGGTGCCGCGTAGGAGTGCGCGAAATAAAAGTAGGCGTCTTCCGGAATCCCGCGAAGCAGTTTGCTCGGCTGCACAGGGCGGAGCTGATTCCAGCCGATGTGCGGCGACTTCACGTTGGTCGGCAGGGCGCGCACTTGCTCCGGGAAAAATCCGAGGCCCGGGTCGCCCGGCGCTTCGTCGCTCGCCGCGAACATCGCCTGCAGGCCAAGGCAAATGCCAAGCATCGGCTTGCCGGAATCGAATGCCGCACGCAGCGATGATGTGAGATTTCGCTCGCGCAGGCCGTCGACGAAAGCGGCAAAGTGCCCGACCCCGGGCAGGACGATTGCCTCGGTGGAATCCAGCTGTTCGGGCGCGACGGCGCGCTCGGTCTCCGCGCCGAGCTTGTGGAGCGCGCGCTCGACCGACGGCAGATTCCCTGCGCCATAATCGACAATTGCAATCTTCATAGCAGCCCCTTGGTCGACGGCAATACGCGCCGTAGTTGCTTATCGCGCGTCACCGCAAAGCGCAGCGCCTTGGCAAATGCCTTGAAGATGGCCTCAACCTGATGATGCGACGAGCGGCCGTAGACGAGACGCAGGTGCACGTTGGCCGCGGCCGCTTGCGCGAAGGCTCGGAAAAAATCCTCCATCAGCTCAGTTTGGAAATCACCGACGTGCATCGCGGAGATTTTGAAATCGCAGACGCAATAGGCGCGGCCTGAAAAGTCGAGCGCCGCAGCGGCCAGGCAATCGTCCATCGGCATCAAAAAGTATCCCGCGCGCAGAATTCCTCGCTTCGATCCGAGCGCTTTCTTCACGGCTTCTCCGAGTGCGATGCCCACGTCTTCGACCGTGTGATGTTGATCGACATCGAGGTCGCCGCGCGCTGCCAAATCCAAATCGAGAGCGCCGTGGCGGACAACCTGCTCGAGCATGTGATCGAAAAAGCGAATGCCCGTGGCGATCTTCGACTTTCCGTGGCCGTCGAGATTAATGCGCACGCGGATGTCGGTTTCTTTCGTCGTGCGTTGCAGATTTGCTCGTCTCATAGGATGTTTCCCAGTTCGCGAAGCAGGCGGCGCGTCTGCGCCAGAGTGCCCAGCGTGATGCGGACGTAACCCTTTCCGCCGAAATCGCTCGAGCGGTCGCGAACCAAAATGCCTTTGCGCTCGAGCGCGACGACGATTCGTTCTGTTCGCGCCCCAAAATAGACCAGCACGAAATTTCCCGCGCTCGGAAATGACTTGACGCCGAGGCGGGCGAGGCCGCGCGCCAGTTCGCGTCGCCCGCGGCGAACTTCGCGGACCGTCCGTGCGATGAATTTGCGATCGCGCATCGCGGCTTCCGCGGCAGCGAGTGCCGCGACGTTTACTGGATACGGCGATTGCGCCTTCCGCATCGTCGCAGCCAGTTCCGGATTCACGAAAATACAGCCCAGGCGCAGGCCAGCCATACCCGTTGTTTTCGAAAACGTTCGCGTGACGATCAGGTTCCTGTGCCGCTGGATCCACGGGATCACGGTCACGCCGGAGAATTCGAAGTAGGCTTCATCGATCACTACTATCGTGCGCGTCGCGGCTTTCAAGATCCTGCGAAGCTCGGTATGCGACAGCAAGCTCCCGGTCGGGCTATTCGGATTCGGCAGAAAGAATACGCGCGGGCCTTTTCGAAGTTCGGCCAGCACATCGTTCCACGGAAACTGCATCTCCGCGTCGTAACGAGGGGCAGCAATGCGAGCCCCAGCCAGCTCCGAATAGAAACGATACATCGCGTATGTCGGCTCGACGAACAACACGCGGTCGCTCGGTTCGACGAAGGTGTTAACGACGAGGCTCAGCGCCTCATCTGTTCCGTTGGTCAGCAGCAGTTCTTCGGGTCGCACGCCGAAATAGCGTGCGGCCTTGCGCCGCACGGTCTCCTGCTCGGGATACGCGGAAATCGTGGCGGCGCTCAATTTCGCCAGAGCGCGGCGCACGGTCGGGGAGCAGCCAATCGGATTCTCATTGAAATCGAGACGCAACTTGCCCGTGCGCCCTTCGAGCGGCGGATGATACGGACGCATGCGCTTGACCGCGCGTCGGACCGGAATCGCTTTCACTTGCGCACCTCGACGGACCGCGCATGCGCGTCCAATCCCTCAGCCCGCGCAAACTGCTCGACCACCGGCGCCAGGCGGCGGACGCCGCCTCGGGACACTTCCTGCACGCTGATGCACTTCACGAAGTCGGAGACGGAGAGCCCGCCGCGCGTGCGCGCAGCGCCGCCGGTCGGAAGCACGTGATTCGTCCCGCTCGCATAGTCGCCAAACGACTGCGCGCTCCAGTCTCCGAGAAAAATGCTGCCAGCCGAATCGATCCGATCGAAAAGCCCGTCAGCAGAAGTCGGCAAGCTCAGATGCTCGGGAGCGAAGCGATTCACGAAGTTCGCCGCCGCGCCGAGATCACGGGCGACAAGCGCTGCGCCGTTTCTTTCGAGCGAGCGGTGGGCGAGATTCGATTTTGGCAGCTCCGCAAGCTGGCGCTCGATTTCCGCGGCGACTACACGTGCGAGCGCTGTGGACGTGGTGACGAAGAGCGAAATCGCATCGGGATCATGTTCGGCCTGCGCGATCAGATCGGCGGCGATGAACCGCGCATTCCCCTTCGCCGCAAAGACCACAGCTTCGGTCGGCCCTGCGAGCATGTCGATGGCGCAGTCGTTGCTTACCAGCTTTTTTGCGGCGGTGACGAAGCGATTGCCGGGGCCAAAGATCTTGTCCACACGCGGAATCGACCGCGTGCCATAGGCGAGGGCTGCGATCGCTTGCGCTCCGCCGACACGCGCGACGCGCTGCACCCCAAGGCGCTCGGCAGCGGCGAGCAGCGCCGGGCCCGGCTGCGGGCTAGCGACGATGATCTCGCGCACGCCCGCCTCCTGCGCGGGAATTACAGTCATCAGCAGCGTCGAAACTAGAGAGAAGCGGCCGCCCGGCAGATAGCAGCCGATCGAATCAATGGGACGCACGCGCTGCCCTGCGCGAACTCCCGGTTCAACCTCGATAGTCCACTCTCGCGGCTTTTGAGCGCGAGCGAAAGCGCGAATATTGCGCGTGGCATGATCGATTGCCGCGAGGAAATCTCGCGACACTTGTTTGCGCGCCGCCACAAGTTCGGCGAGCGAAACCCAAACATTCCGCGGCGTGAGCGCGATGCGATCCAGCCGCTTCGCCCATGCAAAGAGAGCACGATCGCCGCGTCGGCGAACATCTTCGACGATACGCGCGGCAACTCGCTCCGCATCGCGGCTGCTGGCGCGGCGCGAGGCGAAAATCTTCTCTTCGACCGAGCTTGTAAGCTGGAGAACGCGCATCAGTAGACGACCTTGTTCAGCGGATACTCGACGATTCCTTCTGCCCGCGCGGATTTGAGCTTCGGGATCAGCGCCCGCACGGTTTTCTCTTCGATGATCGTGTTGATTGCGACCCAGCCGGGATCGCTGAGCTGCGCGATGGTCGGATTCCGCAACGCCGGCAGCGCGGCGAGCACCTTGTCGAGGTCTTCTCGCCGCACGTTCAGCATCAGCCCGACGCGTGTATAGGCCTTGATGGCGCCGTCGAGCAGCAGCACGAGGTTTTCGATCTTCTCGCGCTTCCAGGCGTCTTTCCACGCCGCGCGGTTCGCGATGAAACACGTCGCGGACTCCATGAGCGTGTCCACGACGCGCAGGTGGTTGGCCCGCAGCGACGAACCAGTCTCCGTCACCTCGACGATGGCGTCAGCAAGCTGCGGTACTTTCACTTCCGTCGCGCCCCAGGAAAACTCCACGCGCGCCCTTACGCCGTTTCGCGCGAGATACTTTTCCGTCATCTTCACGGCTTCGGTGGCGATCACCTTGCCTTCGAGATCGCGGACGCTTTGAATCGTGGAATCTTCCGCGACGGCCAGCACCCAGCGCACGCGGCCGAGGCCCGTCTTGGAATACACGAGCTCGGAGATTTCCTCGACGTCCGCGCCAGTCTCCTGAACCCAATCCTTGCCGGTTAGACCCGCATCCAGCGCGCCGTTTTCGACGTACCGCGCCATCTCCTGCGCACGGACCATCATGCACTCGATGTCAGGATCGTCGATTCCCGGATAGTAGCTGCGCGAATTGACGGAGATGCGCCAGCCGGCCTTGGCGAATAGCTCGACCGTCGAATCCTGCAAGCTCCCTTTGGGTATGCCGAGTTTCAAGCGGCTCATTGCTTCGCCCCTTTACCGTAGATTTCTTCCGGTGAGATCACCCGTTCGTCAACCACGGTCGCATTGCCGTCGCGATCGAGGCGGCGGAAAAAGCAGCTGCGATAGCCTTCGTGGCAAACGGCGCCGCCTTCGAGTTCCGCGCGCACGAGCACCGCATCGAGATCGCAATCGACGCGCAGCTCTCGCAGCAGTAGCTTTTGCCCGCTCGTCTCTCCCTTGGTCCACAGCTTCTTGCGCGAGCGGCTGAAAAACGTGACGAAGCCGGTCTGCTGGGTCTTTGCCAGCGCCTCCCGATTCATGAATCCAAGCATCAGGATTTCGCCGTTGGTCGCGTCCTGAACGATCGCCGGAATCAGCCCATTTTCTTTTTCGAAGTCGAGTTCCATGTAAGTCTCCTGACGATCCGACCAGGATCGTCACCCCGAGAGCGGCGCTCCGTCCTTATGCCGCTCGAAGGGCTCAAAAACAAAAAGCCCGCTGGCGTTTTCCGCGCCAGCGGGCCGATGAGTGCAGTTCCTTTTTGCTCGAACTAGCCACACCGCCGCGGGCACGGTTGCGCGTGATGATGGTGGTGATGGCCGTGATGCGCCCGCAGCAGTTTCATGACCTTTTGAAGGTAAGCTACGCAGCCGCCATTGTCAAGCGCACAGTCCCGTGGGTTGAATCATCGCTGATGGGTCGCGTAGATCAGGAACAAGAGGAAGAGCGGAAGAAACAGGGTCAGCGCGAGACAAATCCACGCCGAAGCGTGCGCGAAATTGACGGTGTAACCGAACCCAATACGTTTCTCGACAAACAGCGCCGAGTCGTCGGGGTTGAAATAGAAAAGTCCTAGTTTCCAGCAGCTGTCGGGAGTGCCGTCACCGGGCATCCCCACGGCATGCGGCAATCGTTCGTGAGCGTGGCTGACCCATCGGCCCAGAAAAGCCGCTGCGATCAGCAGCGCGGCGCTCAGAATCACGATCGGCGCGACGCCGGGGCTTCCGGTCAGCGGCAAAAGGCCGACGAGAGAAAACATCGCGGCGAGGAAGTATTCGACGCCGAGCAAAAACACTGCGATGTGATGCGGGAAATCGCGGATCGACGACACACCGGCCGGAATGGGTATCCGCCGCGCGAGATGCGAAAAGCTGTAGGCCAGCAGCGAAATGCCGGTCACCAGTGCGCCGGCGACCAGCAGTGGGCCATACACGCCGGCAAGGGTGCGCTCTGACCATCCGTTTGGTCGGCCGTCGATGCCCCAATGCACCGGGAATTTGTCGGGGATTTGTGTCCAATGTGCGCCGAGGTAGATCGCCACAATCGCGAGAATCGCGAACGGTCCAAACTGGAGAACCCATCCTCCCGGCAGTTGCGCCGAGCGCGGCACGAGCGACGCCTCGCGAATGGTCGAGTGAGCCACGGCATGCGGCAACACCGCTTTGTGCGCTTGGGAGACGGCTACCAGAGGAGCGACCACAAGCCAGAACACGCCGAGAATCAGCGGCGCCGTCGTTGGACAAGCGCCCCCACTACGATCAGCCCGAAACCGACGACGACGTGGATCAAAACCTGGATGCGATAGTCGCGCAGGATGCGCGCAGCCTCCGCCGAGTCGCGGAAGCCCGGCACCACGCTGACGGCGAAAAATATTCCCGGGCGCGACCATGTCGGCAACTGCCAGAAAAGCCAGCCGACAAGGGCAGCAATGGCCAGCACGAAAATGCCGAAGAAGATTTGCGGATACGGGGTCATTCAGTTCCTCCGCTGCTACGGCTTCCTCAATTTTTCAGCCAGTGCGGCCATCTGTTCGGCAAGCGCGGAGCGCGGCACGCCGTCGGTGATGGCCTTCGCGACGAGCTCCTCAAGATGGCGCCCGAAGCCGTGTTTCGCGACTGTCAAAGGCTTGGGCTCGCGCCGATCAAGTACGACTGCACCTCGGCCTCGGCGCAATTCGAGCCAGCCTTCCTCGGCCAGAACGCGATAGCTCTCGGCCACCGTGTTGTGATGAACGCCGAGATCGATCGCCAGCTGGCGCACGGTGGGCAGCTGTTCGCCGGGCGCGAATTCGCCGGCCACCAGCAGCGCCCGCAGGCCGCTCACGATCTGTTCGTAAACGGGCCGCGGAGACGCCAAATCGATCCGAAGTGTGCGCGGGCTCCCCATTGCCTATTGTACATGTACAATATACAAGTGAAGAGCATGAGTCAAGCGCGTTCGGTAGCCGCTGTTGCGTATGTGAAAAGAGCGCGATCTAGCGCAGGAGATCTTCGAGCTGGACTTTGGCGTCGGTTTTCGCGTCGCGATACTTCACGATGACGGGCGTGTAGAGGGAGAGATTCCAGTCCTTGCCGCGGCCGAGCGAAATCGCCCGCGAGCCAGCAACGACGACGGCATTTTCTGGAATTACCAGTGGCTCGTCGTCTGTCGCGCTGAGAATCTTGCCCGTGACAATGTCGTAGACCGGCGTCGAGCGGTTCAGAATCGTGCCCGTGCCGAGCACCGCGCGCCGCTTCACGATCGTGCCCTCATACACTCCGCAGTTTCCGCCGACGAGCACGTCGTCCTCGATGATCACCGGCATCGCGCCGACCGGCTCAAGCACGCCGCCGATCTGCGACGCAGCCGAGATGTGGCACCTCTTCCCGATCTGCCCGCAGCTTCCGACGAGCGCGTGAGAGTCGATCATCGTGCCTTCATCCACATACGCGCCGACGTTGACGAACATCGGCGGCATGCACGTGACGCCCTTCGCTACGTAACAGCCGTCGCGGATGCTCGATCCGCCGGGTACGATGCGCACGCCGGAATCGCCGCTGAATTTCTTCACGGGGTATGTGGACTTGTCGAAGAACGGTTGGCGCGCCGCGTCGACCGACATATCGACGATCGCGCCCATGCGAAATCCGAGCAAAATGCCCTTTTTCACCCACGCATTGACGCGCCAGCCGGTCGCGCGCGTGGAATCGGGCTCTGCGGCGCGGATTTCGCCTGCGTTCAGCGCGTCCTTGAATTGCTGAAACAAGCGACGGTGCTCGTCGGTGTAGCGCGCCGGATTTTCGTCGAACAACCGTTCGATTTCAGCGGGCAGCATAAACCTGCTGGAGCAAGCCCACGGCTTCGAGCGCGCTGCGGATTTTGGCGAGATTCTCGGGCTTCGGCGCGACAAGCGGCAGTCGGAATACCGGCTCGAGCAGCCCCATCAGCGCCATCGCGGCCTTCACCGGACCGGGATTCGTTTCGATGAAATTCACTTCGAGCAATTTCGCGTAACGGCGATGAATCTCGCGCGCCGCGGCAAAGTCGTTGGCGAGCGCGAGCTGCACGATTCGCGTCATCTCCGCAGGGATTTCATTCGACGACACTGAAATCAGGCCTTTTCCTCCGAGCGCCATCAGCGGCAGCGTGATCGCGTCGTCGCCCGATAGCACGAGGAAATTCGACGGCACCATGTCCAGCACGACCGCCATCTGCGAGATGTTGCCCGATGCTTCCTTCACGCCGACGATGTTGCCGATTTCCGCGAGCCGCGCAATCGTTGCCGGCTCGATATTCACGCCCGTGCGCCCCGGAATGTTGTAGAGAATGATTGGCAGCGAAATCGCATTGGCGATTGCTTTGTAGTGCTGGTAGAGCCCTTCCTGCGTCGGCTTGTTGTAATAGGGCGCGACCGAAAGTATCCCATCCGCGCCGAGCGCTTGGAACGCGCGCGCCATTTCGATCACGTGCTCGGTGTTGTTGCCGCCGGCGCCGGCCACCACGGGCACCTTGCGCGGCCGCGCTTCTTCGATCGTGATTTCGACCACGCGCCGCTGCTCGGCGCTCGCGAGCGTGGGGCTTTCGCCCGTCGTGCCGCATGGCACGAGAAAATTGATGCCGCCGTCGATCTGCCGGCGCACCAGCCGCCGCAGCGCCTCTTCATCGAGCGACAGATCTTTCCGAAAAGGAGTCACTAGGGCCGTGCCGCATCCCGTAAACATGCTTCGCCTCCTTCTGAAACCTTACTCCAGCTCGTTTACAATTTCGCGAAAATCGAAGAATCCCTTTTTGCCTGCGATCCAGCGAGCCGCTCGCAGCGCACCGCGCGCAAACCCTTCCCGGCTCCGCGCCGTATGCCGGATGGTGATCGTGTCTGCAGCCGAATCGAAGCCGATTTCGTGTGTTCCCGGATGCGCGCCGGCGCGGCTCGCGCTCGTATCGATCGGCCGGGCGTAGCCATTTTGCTTCATGGTTTCGACCAGCGCCAGCAGCGTGCCCGACGGCGCATCCTTTTTCGTTGCGTGGTGGATTTCCCACGCCCACGCGCCGTAATCCGGCTGGCGCGCCATTCGCTTCGCCGCCTCGGCTACCAAGTGCGTGAAGATGCTAACGCCCACTGAAAAATTCGGGCTCCAGACCAGCCCCGTTCCGGCACGCTCGACCGCTTTCTTCGCACGGTCCAACTCGGCGAACCAGCCGGTCGTGCCAACTACCGTGTTCACCCCCAGCTGCGCGAGTCGCTCGATGTTTTCCGGCGCCGTTGCAGGCGTCGAAAATTCCAGCGCCACGTCGATGCCGAGGAAGTTTGCTTTCGTGAGGCCTTCGAAATTCGCGTTGTTATCGATATCGAGGCGCAGCTTCACCTGCCCCTCATATTGCGGAGCTAGTTGCTCGATCAGCCGCCCCATTTTTCCGTAGCCCACAATCGCGAGATTCATTCGCGCCCTTCCGAGGCCTTTGCCAACAGCTTCTTTACCACATCCGCGTACATCTGGACCGCTTCCGCGAGCTCGCGTTTCGATATTCGCTCCTCGGCCGTATGCGCCACATGAATGCTCCCGGGTCCAAGCAGCAGCGGCTCGCCCCAGCTGCGCCCGAAAACGGGAACGTCCGTGGTGAACGATACGACCGTCGTCGGCATTCCGTCGACACCCTGAAAGTGGATCGGCGGAATGCACAGCACTTCGTTCAGCTCTGCCCGCGAGCCGACCGCGCGTGAAAACGCCTCGCGAATCGGCGCCGCGTCTCCCACCAGTCGCACGAGTATTTCAGCTTTCGCCGCGTCGGCGATCACGTTGGGCGCGCGGCCGCCGGATATCGTCCCGATATTCATCGTGCTTGGGCCAAGCAAGCCGTCTTTTGGCAAAGGCACGCGCCGAATCGCCTGTAGCGCGTCGAGCAGCGCCTCAATCGCCGATTCGCCCAGCTCGGGATAGGCCGAATGCGCCATCTTCCCATGGGCCACGACTTCATAGCGCAGCACGCCCTTCGAGGCGAGCGCCAGCTTGCTTTCAGTCGGCTCGCCGTTCACAAGATACTTTGAACCCCGGCCAGTGCGCGCAGCTACTGCCGCGCCGGCGCTATTGCGCTCTTCGCCGACCACAAAGAGCAGCGCGAAATTCTTCGTCCCGCCAGCGAGCAGCTTTTCCGCCGTAGCAATCATTGCCGCGATGATGCCCTTAGCGTCGCACGCGCCGCGCCCCCAGACGAATTCCGCATCTTCGCGCGACGCGAAAAACGGCGGCACTGTATCCATGTGCGTCGAGAGCGTCACAACCGGCTCGTCCCACGTCGCCAGCACGTTGAAGCGCCCCGGCTCCACGTTCATTTTCTCGACGCGCCCGCCCGTCCCCGCCGCGAGCTTCGACAAATAGTCGAGCAGGTAAGCTCCGACCTTGCCTTCGTTTTCCGTGATCGACTCGATGTCCACCAGCGCTCGAGTCAGCTCAACGACATTCATTTCGTGCCTGTCTGGAATGGAACGAAATCAGAGGGGAAGGATACGCGAGAGGACGGCTCGTATCTTCACTCCTCGATAGCGCTCCATCCCGGTTTGCCGGGATGACAGTGGATCGGCCTTTCAGCCTATCCCCCAACCGTTCGATGCAGCCACCGAAACGATTTCGGCGGAGATTGCTGCTTTCAGCGCCCCTTTCGCCCGGCCGTCCGATGCTGCTCGGAACTTCCGGCCCGGCTACTTGTGGCCTCCGCACCTCTACCAAGAACATTTCGAGTCTATCGGCGCACCCTGAGCAAGTCAAGGAAGGCGGCACCAGCATCTTAGCTTGTCACAGCGGCTCGGGCGGCTACAAGTGCGGCTACACAAATCACATTCTCGGTTCTGCACCCAAGTGCTACCCTTCAAATCGCTGCGAATGCCCCCAATATCATTGAAAGAAATCGTCGATGACATCGCTGATGCGGTGGTCAGCATCGATGCGTCTGAGCCACCTTTTAAGGGCTTCCAGTCGGGGGTCGGTCCTTACGGAGAGCCCCAGCTAGTCAAGCTAATCGCTGCCCATTTGAACCGTTCGCCGAAATACCACGGCAGCGCAGCGACACGCCGGTCGCCAGACCTGTTAGTCCCGGGAGAGTGGGCCATCGAATTCAAAATAGTGCGGCCATTTGGCGATAACGGCAAGGAAGCCTAGAATTGGTCCGTGAATCTTCTGCACCCATATCCAGGCAATATCAGCGTGATCGGGGACTGCTACAAACTTCGAACACATCCCGGCGTCGAACGACGGGCTGTTGTTGTAATAGGCTACGAACACGATCCCGCTAAAATCGACCTCACGCCACTGGTTAGGTCTTTTGAGGTAATTGCAAAAGAGGTGGCCATGGTTAGTCTATCCGACCGTATTGAGGTCCGGAGAGCTGGATTGGTGCACCCCGTCCACCAAGTGGCGAGGCTATTCGCTTGGCAAGTCGGGGATAGAGTCTCTTAGGATCGCGTTGTGGATTCCGCCAGAATCGCAGGATAATGCCAGCCATGACATCGACCACACGCCTCGCGAAAGCTGAGTTTGCGCACGCACCTGAATTCGAAAAGAATCTCGACCGTCTCGCCGAAGTTGCCGTCCGCAGCGGGCTCGGACTCGCGCCGGGACAAGAGCTCCTGATGACCGCCACGCTCGATGCAGTCCCGCTCGCGCGCCGGATCACCGAGCACGCCTATAAGGCCGGAGCCTCCGTCGTCACCACTTTGTTTACAGACGAGCAGTCGGCGCTGCTTCGTTTTCATCACGCCCTGGACGCGAGCTTCGACGCGGCTCCCTCATGGCTCTACGAAGCCATGGCGCAGGCCTACCGCAGCGGCGCCGCCCGGCTGGCGATCACGGGCAACGACCCCTCACTGCTCTCGAAGGAGGATCCGGAAAAGGTCAGCCGGCTGAATCGCGCCACCTCGAAAGCCTACCGTCCGGCGCTGGAACTGATCACGCGCCACGAAATCAACTGGACCATCGTAGCCAGCGCTACTCCCGAATGGGCGGCAGCCGTGTTCCCCGATCTTCCGCAGGACGAGGCGATGGCCAAGCTTTGGAACGCCATCTTCGCCGCGTCGCGTGCGGACCAAGATTATCCCGTGGCCGCGTGGTCAAGGCACGACGCCAACCTCCATGCGCGCGCCGACCGCCTGAACGAAAAGCGCTATTCGGCGCTGCATTTCCGCGGACCGGGCACCGATCTTCGCGTGGGCCTCGCCGACGATCACCTGTGGCTCGGTGGCGGCACTACGGCGCGGAATGGACGCTATTGCATCCCGAACATTCCGACCGAAGAAGTTTTCACCACGCCGCACAAGGATCGCGTCGAAGGCCACGTCACCAGCACGAAGCCGCTGTCGCATCTGGGAACGATGATCGAAGAGATTTCCGTGCGATTCGAGGCGGGAAGGGTTGTCAAGGCTCATGCTGCGCGCGGCGAGCAAGTTCTGCAGCGGATGATCGAGACAGACGAAGGAGCACGACGCCTCGGCGAAGTGGCCCTGGTACCGCATTCATCGCCGATTGCGTCGAGCGGATTGCTTTTCATGAATACGCTATTCGATGAAAACGCCGCCTGCCACATCGCCCTCGGACAGGCCTACAGCACGTGCCTGAAGGACGGCGACACCCTCACTCCGGACGAACTGTCGGCGCGCGGCGCAAACAAGAGTTTGATCCATGTCGACTGGATGATCGGATCCAATCGCATCGACGTCGACGGCGTCACCGCGGCCGGAAATCTCGAGCCGGTGATGCGCGCGGGAAAGTGGGTCCAAAACCTATAGCCTCCCCCAGAACGCCGACACCACCGCACCCACCACAAAAAGAAACGAGAGCGCGTAATTCCAACGGATCCGCTCGCCCAGGTACACCCACGCGAAGACGACGAACACCGTCAGTGTGATGCACTCCTGAATGATTTTCAGTTGGTAGCCTGTGAACTCGCCGTAGCCGATGCGGTTCGCAGGCACCTGAAAGCAATACTCGCCGAACGCGATCAGCCAGCTCACCACGATCGCTTGCACGAGCGGTGCGGAGCGATGCTTCAAGTGCCCGTACCACGCGACGGTCATGAAGGTGTTCGAGATGCAGAGTAAAAGTATTGTGCGCATGAGCGATGATAGGGCGCAGCCCCGAAATTGATCAACAGCACTCGCGGGGAGCTCCGTCGGCGTGGCTTTTCGGCGCGGAATTTGTATGATGGTGCGCCGCGATTTTTCGCGAGATTGCCGCAAAAATTGCCGCGCGCCAAAATGCCGCCGTCATCCAAATCGAGCCGCAAAGCAGCAGGGTCGCGCAGCATCGATCCGACCAAATTTACGCCCTGTTTCGCCTATCGCAAGGCGGCGTCGGGCGAAGAAGCGCTCTTTTGCGAAGATGCTTCGCTCGATCACATCGCCCAGTCGACAGGTACGCCCGCGTACGTCTACAGCCGCGCGAGCATCGAAAGCACCTATCGCGCGCTCGACGGAGCATTCGGCTCCCTTCCCCACACCGTCTGCTACGCAGTAAAGGCGAATTCGAATCTTTCCGTGTTGCGCGTTCTCGCCGAACTCGGAAGCAGTTTCGATATCGTTTCCGGAGGCGAGCTCGATCGCCTGCGCCGTATCGGCGTAATCGGCGACCGCATCGTTTTCTCGGGCGTGGGAAAAACGCCGGACGAAATCCGCGAGGCCATTCGCTATTGTGTCGACAGCGCAGCCAGCGCCGGAATTTTTCTCTTCAACATCGAATCCGTCGCAGAGCTCGACGCCCTTCTGGCCGAAGCGGCTTGTCACGTTTCCGCTGGCGGTGCGCGGCCTTCGGTCTCCATTCGCGTGAATCCCGACGTGATGGCCGGTGGCCATCCGCACATCGCCACCGGTGCGAGCCATCACAAATTCGGTGTCGACTGGCAAGAGGCCCGTAAACTGTATCTTGCGCACAAGGATTCGCGCTGGATCGCGTGGCGCGGCATCAGCGTGCACCTCGGCTCGCAGATTTTCAGCATCGCTCCGTACCGTCAGGCGCTCGTTCGGCTGGCCTCCTATGTCAAAGACCTCGCGCTCAACGGCATTTCGCTCGACTGCGTCGATATTGGCGGTGGCCTCGGCATCCAGTACACCAAAGAGTCGCCGCTCCTTCCCGCAGCGTACGCGCGCACGCTGTCGAAAATCGTCCGGCCGCTCTGCTGCCGGCTGCTGATCGAGCCCGGACGCACGCTCGTCGGTCCGGCGGGTGTGCTGCTCACTCGCGTCCTCTACGTGAAGCAAAATCGGGGCAAGACGTTCGTCGTCGTCGACGCGGCGATGAACGACCTGATTCGCCCGGTTCTTTACGGCGCCACGCACGCGATCACGCCTTCGATTCGCCCCCGCCCATCGTCATCGAAAGTGAAAAAAGTCGACGTCGTCGGACCCGTCTGCGAATCCGGAGACTTTCTTGCGCGCGACTGGCCGCTGCCACCGGTGAAAGCGGGCGACTTGCTCGTCATCTGGACCGCCGGCGCCTACGGCTTCGTGCAATCCTCGAATTACAACTCGCGCCGCCGCTCGGCGGAAGTTCTCGTCGAGGGCGGAAATTTCCGCGCCGTGCGCCGGCGCGAATCGTATGACGACCTCGTTTGCGGCGAGGAATAGCGCCGATGATTTTGTTCCCCGCGTTCTTGAAGTTGGCCGGCCGGCGCTGCTTGGTCGTCGGAGCGGGGCCAATCGCGCAGGAAAAAACTGAAGGGCTGCTGCGAGCCGGAGGGACGGTTCGAGTCGTCGCTCCCCAGGCCACTCGCAAAATTCAAGCGTGGGCGCGCGCCGGGAAAATTCGCTGGGACGCGCGCAAATTCCGCAGCTCCGATCTGAGCGGAGCCTTCCTTGTCGTAGCCGCCACTTCCTCGCCCGCTCTTCACGACCAGATTTTCAATCAGGCGCAGCGGCGGGGTGTCCTCTGCAATGTAGTCGATGATCCAGAGCGCTGCGATTTTTACTATGGCTCTGTAGTGCGCCGCGGATCGCTGCAAATCGCCATTTCGACAGGCGGCCACAGTCCGGCGCTCGCGCAGCGCCTTCGCAAGCGTTTCGAACGTGAGTTCGGCGCCGAGTACGAGCATTGGCTCGAAGAGATCGGCGCGGCGCGCAAAAGGCTTTTCGCGAAATCGATTCCGCCTGAGCGACGCAAGACGCTTCTGCACCGCCTCGCAAGCGAATTTTCCTTCGACGAATTTCTTCGCCGGCGGAAGCGCAAGCGAAAGTAGCGCGTTTCGATGTTAATTTTTCGTAAACGCCGCCGAAGAAGGTGAAATGATTCAACTAGTTGCGAGGATTCGGAAGACGAATCGCTTCAATCGATAAATCGACGAACGCGCCGCGAGAATCATCTGCTACAGTGCCTGCATTCGCCGACGCGGCTGGGTCGCGGCATTCCCCCCCACCCAAACCTTCCGAGGCCCAGCCGCTCGCCGACTACCAGCAAACGCCTCACCTAGAAACTCCCTTTCGCTTCCGGCTCAACATAGCAGCTGCGTGCTTCGCAGCTTCGTTCACCAGAAATCCCATCTTCGGATGCGGCGGCTCGAAATCGACGTGAAAGCCCTGCTCGCGCAGCTCCGCCGACGTCACCGGTCCAATCGAGCCGACGACCATTGCCGCGAAACCGCGTCGCAGCTCTTGCTCCTTGTTCATTTCGCGTGCGATCCGCAGCAGATGAACGATCTGCACCGAAGTCGTAAACAGCGCCATGTCGATTCGTGCGTGCGCGATGGCTTCCACAGCTTTGCGCAAAGGCGCCGTGTCCTCCGGCAACGCCCATTGATACACCGGCACGCGCGTCACGCGCGCTCCGCGCTCAAGCAGACCCGCCAGCAGCTCGGGATTCGACTCGCCATACTCCTGCACGGCCACGCGGCGGCCTTCCAACGGCACCGAGTCCTTTTTTTCGTCGAGCGCATGGAGCAGATCGCGCCACGTGTTCGGCTCGGGCACCGTGAGCGCCACGGACACGCCCAATTCTTTCAGCGCCGCTACCGGCTTGGGCCCGCGCGCCACGACCGATATCTTCCGCAGCGCCGCCGCGAATTTCTCGATCGGATAAACGCTCTCGACTACACGCGCCAGCGCCCGCGTCCCCACTCCCGTGAGGAAAATGACGACATCGAATTCGCCCCCCGCGAGCGATCGTGCAAAGGCCAGCGCCTCGGTATTGGATTCAAGCGGAACTTCGCGCATCGACGGCGCGACCATTGCGTGGCCGCCGTGATTCTCGATCAGCTTTGCCATCTCGGCCGCGCGCCGGCTTTCGAGCGACAGCACTTGCAGCCCGTGCAGCCCGCCTGCTTTGGTTGATTCACTCATGGGGAGCTAGTGCCGGAAGTGGCGCACGCCGGTGAACACCATCGCCATGCCGAGTTTATTCGCGGCGGCGATCACATCTTCATCGTGTACCGAGCCGCCCGGCTGAATCACGGCCGTGGCGCCGGCTTTGCCCGCCTCTTCGACGCCATCGGGAAACGGGAAAAAGGCATCCGATGCAACCACGCTGCCTGCAAGCGAAAGCCCCACGGTCGCAGCTTTGATCACCGCAATCTTCACCGAATCGACGCGGCTCATCTGCCCCGCGCCGACACCGACTGTTTGTCCCTCGCGCGCAAACACAATCGCATTCGATTTCACGTGCTTTGCGACTTTCCACCCGAAGAGCATCGCGCGCACTTCGGCAGCCGAGGGCGCGCGCTCCGTCGTCACTTTGAGATCCGCCTCCGTCAGCTCGTGCCGGTCCGCCTCCTGCACGAGCATTCCACCTGCGATCGGCTTAAACGCCAGCGCTTCCGCACCCGCGCCGCCCGGCATATCGAGTAGCCGCAGGTTTTTCTTCGACGCGAATTTTTCGAGTGCCGCCGGTTCATATCCGGGCGCTACGATGCATTCGACGAAAAGCTTGGCGACTTCTTCCGCCGTCGCAGCGTCGATGGTGCGATTGAACGCGAGCACTCCACCGTAGGCCGAAACCGGATCACACGCGTACGCCTTCAGATATGCCTCGCGCAACGAGTCCTGCTCGGCCGCCCCGCACGGGTTGTTGTGCTTGATGATCGCCACGGCCGGCCGATGAAATTCGGCGACCAGCGCCGCCGCCGCATCGAGATCCACTAGGTTGTTGTACGACAGTTCTTTGCCTTGCAGCTGCTTTGCGCCTGCGAGTCCCGTCACCGCACGCCCTGCAGGAACGTACAGCGCCGCGGCCTGATGCGGATTTTCGCCATAACGCATGGGCTGCTTGCGCTCAAGCGCGACGTGAATCCGCTGCGGCAGTTTTTCGAGGTCGCTGATCGACACGTTGCCGTTCGCCGCAAGCCGCTCGAGTTCGGTCGCAATCTCGCCGTCGTAGCGAGCGGTGCGTGCGTACGCTTTGCGCGCGAGGCCAAGCCGCGTCGCAAGGCTCAGTTCGCGTTTCTCGCGCAGCTCGCGCGCAATGGAAGCGTAATCTCCCGGGTCGGTCACGACTCCCACGCTCTGAAAATTCTTAGCCGCAGACCGGATCATTGCCGGGCCGCCGATGTCGATGTTTTCGATCAGTTCTTCAGCCGTCACGCCGGGCTTCGCCGCCGTCGCAGAAAACGGATAAAGATTCACGACCACCAAATCGATCGGACCAATTCCGTGCTCGGCCACCTGCTTTCGATCCTCGGCCTTGCCGCGCTGAAACAGAATTCCGCCGTGCACTTTCGGGTGCAGCGTCTTCACGCGCCCGCCGAGCATTTCGGGCCAGCCCGTCAGTTCGGCAACGTCGCGCACCGGCACGCCACTTTCGCGCAAGAGTTTTGCCGTCCCCCCGGTCGAAACGATTTCGATTCCGAGCGACGCGAGTTCACGAGCGAACTCGACGACTCCTGTCTTGTCATAGACGCTGATCAGCGCCCGTTCGATTGCCACACAGCGCCTCCCGAATGAATTTGAGCGAAGAGAGCCGTCAGTGTAAGCGTTTGCGGAGAAATTCGGAAGGGGATGAAAAAGGTTAGCTCGAAACGCGCGCTTTCAATTTCACGCGGCCGCCTTCGATGCTGACGCTGTATTCGACTTCATTGCCGCCTTTTTCCTGCAGGTCCTTGGTCTTCTGCCGGACGAACCGCTCGAAGTCTTTCAGGCTCGGTGCTCCAGCGCTTTCACCGGTTTCCGCTCGCGCTGCGATCAGCTTTTCGTAAAGCGTTTGGACTTTGTCGCCTTCTTTGGCCGGGTTCGAGAACGAAAGCGCAAAAGCCGCTGCTGCGCCTCCCGATGCAGCCGCGCGCTCGCTGCCTGAAACTGCCTTGCCGCTATCCTGCGCAGCCTTGCGCGCGCGCTCGGCCTCGATCGCTTTGGCTGCGGCGCCGTAATGATGTTGCTGCGCGCCGGACTCCTTTTGGATCAGCTTCTTCCGCCACATGTCCTGATATTTGGCGTAGGTCTGCTGGATGTTGTTGAAACGGAAGCGCTGCCCGAAGCTCAGGTCGCCCATCCGTTCGTTGTAGCGGCGGATCAGGTTTTCGACGCGCCACTGCGTGTCCGAAGGAGGACGCGGCCGCCCGCCGCCGAAGAACTGCTCGTACTCGATCTTCAGCGTGCGGATGTCCTTCTCGATTTGGCCGAGATCCTCGTCGATGGTGGCCATGGTGGCGCCGGGACCGGCGAGATTCCAGCGTAAAGTGACTAGCCGGATTGCGTCAATGAAACCGCGAGCAGGCTTGTCGCAAGGGGAAATCCCGCCCCAGAAACTCCACTGGTTGCGCCCTGAGCAGGTGCATGGTCAAATAGGCCCCGATGGCCCTGGCAAAGGCGAAACCGCAGAAAAATGGGGAGATAGCCGCGCGCCTGCGCGAAATCCCGTCCGTGGACCAAGTTCTCAGCCGACCCGGGCTCGTGGCGCTCTCCCATTCGGCTGGACGCGCCGTCGTCACGCGGGTCGCCCGCCGTGTCCTCGGCGAACTTCGAGCCCGGCTGATCAAGGGGATTGACGGCGCATCCGCTGCCGTCGGTATTTCCGGAGATCAGATCGAAGAGCGCATCGCCTTCGAAGTCGAAAAGCTGCTGGCCACGTCGCTTCGTCGCGTCATCAACGCAACGGGCGTGGTTCTCCACACCAATCTCGGCCGGGCGCCGCTCGCTTCTGCCGCCGTCAGCGCCATCGCGGAGTCCGCGCAGCACTACTCCAATCTCGAGTACGACATCGAATCGGGGCAGCGTGGCAAACGCGACGTCCATACGGCCCGGCTGCTCGCCGATCTCGCCGGCGCCGAAGCTGCCATCGTGGTCAACAACAACGCCGCTGCGGTCTTCCTCGTCGTGAACACGCTCGCGAAAGGCGCCGAAGTGATCGTCTCGCGTGGCGAGCTGATCGAAATCGGCGATGGCTTCCGGATCCCCGACATCATGGCCGAAAGCGGCGCCCTTTTGCGCGAAGTGGGCACGACGAACCGCACGCGCCTGCGCGACTACGAGCGAGCCATCAACAAAAGCACTCGCCTGCTCCTGCGAGTCCATCCTTCGAATTTCCATGTGTCCGGATTCACCGAACGGCCGGCGCTCGAAGAGCTTGTGGCGCTCGGCCGCCGCAAGCGTGTTCCCGTATTCGAGGACCTCGGCTCCGGCTGTCTCGCCGATCTCTCTTCTGCGGGAATCACCGAGCCGGTTGTGCGGGCAAGCTGCCGCGCGGGCGCGGCGATCGTATCCTTTAGTGGAGATAAGCTGCTGGGCGGCCCGCAAGCGGGAATCATCGCAGGCAAACGAGAAATCGTAGCGCGGATCCGCCGCAATCCTCTGTTTCGCGCGCTCCGCGTTGATAAACTCACCATTGCCGCGCTCGAGGCGACGCTCAATGCCTATTTCCGCGGCGCGCTCGACGAAATTCCCGCCGTGCGAATGATCCGCATGCCCGTTTCCGAGATTGCTCGCCGTGCACAAGCTCTTGCCGAAAAATTGCGCTCTTCGCTCCCGCCGGATACCGAGGTCAAACTGAGCGCGGGATCATCCGTCATCGGCGGCGGTTCGACGCCGGACCAGAAACTGCCCACGCATCTGATCTCGCTGCGCAGTTCCGTCCGTTCGGCTGCTGCGCTTGAAGAGCGCCTGCGCAAACCGGCAGTCGGCGCGCCCGTAATCGCGCGTGTCGCCGGCGATCGCCTGATCCTCGATCTCCGTACCGTGTTTCCCGAAGAAGAAACGGCACTCGTCGCCACTCTCGCGCAGGCATTCGTGTTAGAGTAGCGCCCGCTGTAGACACCTCGGACCGGCTCCCCGCATCACCATTCTCTCGGAGGTGAAACCATGTGGCTCATCTGGACGATCGTCATTGGAATTGTCGCGGGTTGGCTTGCCGGTCAGCTCGTAAAGGGACGCGGCATGGGCCTGATCGTCGATCTCATCGTCGGCATCATCGGCTCATTTCTAGGCGGCTTTGTGTTCGGTCTGCTAGGGCTTGCGGCATATGGTTTGATCGGGCGCCTCGTGATGTCGGTGGTCGGCGCTGTGATTCTGCTGCTTCTGATCCGTCTGATTAAGCGCGCTTAGCTGCACGCCACGGGGTCGCACATGAAATTCGCCAAGATCCTGTTTTGGGTTGCTGGAATCTGGAGCGTGCTGATGTTCGCGCCGCTCTACTTTATCTTCAATCTGATTGGACGTCAGGAGCCGCCGCCGATTACTCACCCCGGCTTCTATTGCGGCTTTGCAGCGATGGCGCTGGCATGGCAATTCGCATTCTTCCTCATCGCTATCGATCCCTCACGATTCCGCGCGATCATGATTCCCGGCGCGCTTGGGAAATTCGGCTGGGGAATCGCAGTCGTCATACTGTTCGCGCAGCATCGCATCAGTCGTGGAGACATGGCGCTGGGCATTGTGGACCTCGTGTTCGGAGCGCTTTTCGTCGTCGCGTTCGTCAAAACTCAGTCTCGCCTTGCGACATAGTGTCTGAGTGCGTCGCCTGCAAATCCGCGCCTGCAACACGCCGCCGCTCGCCTTGAATTTACCGAAATTCGCCGCCTAGTGCCGTTCCAACTTGCTGTGCTTTACCGCCAGAGCGCATCATCCCGAGGTTGAAAGAAATTGCTCGAAATCAGTTGCAACGGTACTAGACTCGAAGTTTCGCCCCATGGCAAAAGCGAGCACTGAGAGCCGCATCATCACGGTCGGCGTGACGGGCGCAAGCGGCGCGGCCTACGCGCAGGCGATTCTGCGGCTGCTCGACACCGACCGCCGCGTCGCGCATGTCTTTTTCGTCGCGAGCGACGCCGGGCTCCGGCTGCTTGCCACTGAACTCGGCGCTGTCGCGGCGGACGCAAAGAAACTCCCTTCGCTTTTGACCGGCACTTCCGCCAAGAAAATCGAATACCTGCCCAATAAAGACATCGGCGCGAGCATCGCTTCCGGCAGCGCGATCGTCGACGCGATGGTGGTCGTTCCCTGCTCGGCGGGCGCTCTCGGCGCGATCTCTGCCGGCACGGCGAGCGACCTTCTCACCCGCGCCGCGGACGTCTGCCTGAAAGAGCGCCGCCCGCTCGTCCTCTGCCTTCGCGAGACGCCGCTCAATCGCATTCATCTCGAAAATATGCTGCGCGTCCACGATGCTGGCGCTACGCTGATGCCCGCGATGCCTGCGTTCTATTACGGCCCGAAGAGCATCGACGACATGGTCGAGCAATTCGCGTATCGCGTCCTCGCGCAGCTCGGCCTGCCGCAGCCCAAGCAGTACCACTGGAAGGGAAAAGCGTGAGCGCTACCAAGAGCCGAATCCGCACTGTGCTCGAGATGATCAAGTTCGAGCACTCCGTATTCGCGCTGCCGTTTGCTCTCGTCGGTGCGCTGCTCGCCGCGCGCGAGGCCGGCGGCTTGCCTTCCTGGCGCCAGGTTCTCTGGATCGTCGTCGCCATGGTCGGCGCGCGCTCGGCCGCGATGACGATGAACCGCATCGCCGATATCGAATTCGATCGCCGCAACCCGCGCACGGCCAATCGCGCTCTTCCCACCGGCGAGCTGTCCCTGGGTTTCGCTTGGGCCTTCACGGCTATTGCTTCGGCGCTCCTCGTCGTCGCTGCGTGGCAACTGAATCGCCTCGCGCTCGAACTCTCGCCGGTCGCACTCGCAATCCTGTTTTTCTATTCCTATACGAAGCGTTTCACAGAGTGGTCGCACTTCGTGCTCGGCTTTTGCCTCGGGATTTCGCCCGCCGCAGCGTGGATCGCGATTCGCGGCCCGCTCGACCTGCGGATGTTGATTCTCTGCGCCGCGGTGACGCTCTGGGTTGGCGGCTTCGACGTGCTCTACGCCTGCCAGGACATTGATTTCGACAAATCCGCCGGCCTGCACTCGATCCCGAAGAGATTCGGCATCGCGAAGGCACTCGGGATCACTCGCGCAATGCATCTACTTATGGTCGCGCTGCTCATCTGGCTCGCTACCGCCTTTCATCTTGCGTGGCCCGCCTGGGTGGGCATCGCCGTCGTCACTCTGCTTCTGGGCTACGAGCACTCGCTCGTTAAGCCGAACGATCTGAGCAAAATGAATGCTGCGTTTTTCACGGTGAATGGCTATATTAGTCTTCTGTTTCTTCTGTTTTGGGGCGCTGCGACACTCGTCGCCCGCCCGTAACAACCAATGTCACAACTGCAAATTTCCGACGCGCGCCTCGAGCCCATCGCGCACAAAGTTCTCGCGGGCGAGCGCCTCTCGCCCGACGACGGCCTCGCGCTTTTTCAGTCGCACGATCTGCTCGCCGTCGGCTGGCTCGCCAACCACGTCCGCGAACAGCGCCACGGCGACGTCTGCTACTTCAACGTCAATCGCCACATCAATCCCACCAACGTCTGTGTCGCGCACTGCAAGCTCTGCGCCTTTGGCCGCTCCCCCGACGCGCCTGGTGCCTACACGTTTTCGCTCGATGAAATTTACGCGCGCGCCGCGCAAGGCATCGCCGAAGGCGCCACGGAATTTCACATCGTTGGTGGCTTGCATCCCGATCTTCCGTTCGATTTCTATCTCGACATGATCCGCGGCCTGAAGCAGCGCTTTCCGGATGTTCATCTGAAAGCGTTCACGGCCGTCGAGGTGCACTACTACGCGCGGATTTCGAAGCTCTCGATCAAAGACACGCTCCTCAAAATGAAAGAAGCGGGCGTCGACTCGCTTCCCGGTGGTGGCGCCGAAATCTTCCATCCGCGCGTTCGCCGCATCATCTGCGACCACAAAGTTTCCGGCACGATGTGGCTTTCCATCGCTCGCACGGCGCACGAGCTGGGCATGCGCTCCAACGCGACGATGCTCTTCGGTCACGTCGAAACGCTCGAAGAGCGCGTCGATCACCTGGTCCGCCTGCGCGAAACGCAGGACAAAACGCACGGCTTCGTCGCCTTCATCCCGCTCGAATTTCACCCGGCGAATACGGCCCTCGCGCACATCCCGAAGCCGACCGGTATGGACGCGCTGAAAACGATCGCCGTCTCGCGCCTCATGCTCGACAATTTCGACCACATCAAAGCCTACTGGATCATGCTCACGCCGCGCATCGCGCAAATCGCGCTGCAGTTCGGCGCAAACGATCTCGACGGCACCGTCGTCGAAGAAAAGATCTATCACGACGCCGGCGCCACCACGCCCGAGCATCTCACGCGCGCTGAACTCGAAAAGCTGATTCGCGCCGCAGGCCGCGTGCCCGTCGAACGCGACACGCTCTACAACCGCGTCGACCGCTCGACCATGCCACCCGTTGCGCCATCTCCATCGCGCGGCTTCGTTCCTGCTTCCTCGCTCACCGCGTAGTGATGTGTCGAAAGACGTCCGTTTGTCATCCCGAACCCGGCCCCGACGCCTTCGGTCGGGGACGGCGGTGAGGGATCTGCTGTTTCCCCTTACTGACGAATAGCGCTGCAAAAGCTGGAGCCTTCAGTCAGAATGGCAAGTCTTAAGACCATGCGCCTCTATGCATTCGCGGCCTTGGCGCTGTTCGTCGCGGCACCTCTCCCCACCTTCGCCCAAACCGACGAAATCCAAGTCTACAACGCCGAGATCGCCCCCGTCGGCGTTTTCAATCTCACCTGGCACAACAATTTCACGCCCGACGGTTTGAAGGTTTCAGCATTTCCCGGAGGGATCATTCCGGACCATTCGTTCAATGGCGTTACCGAGTGGGCCTACGGCGTCACCGACTGGTTCGAGGCCGGACTTTATCTCCCGCTCTACAGCGTCTCGAAAAATCACGATGTGACGTTCAACGGCGGTAAGATTCGCCTGCTATTCGTATCGCCGCATGCCGCCGACCGCACATTCTTCTACGGATGCAATTTCGAATTTAGCTACAACCGCGCGTTTTGGGACAAGGACCGCTTCACATCCGAAATTCGGCCGATCCTCGGAGTGCACCTCCACCCCGTCGACATCATCGTGAATCCCATCCTCGATAATTCCTGGCGGGGCGGCTTTGGCAATCTCGACTTCGCGCCCGCGGCGCGCATCGCCTACAACTTCACTCCCAAATTCGCGCTCGCCACCGAAGAATATTCCGACGTCGGGCCTCTGCGCTCCGTTCTTCCCACGTACCAGGAATCGCACGAAGTCTGGGGCGTCTTCGACCGCAGCACGAAGCTAGTGGATATCGAGGGAGGAGTCGGCTTCGGCGTCACGCCCGCATCCGACAAAATCACGCTAAAGCTGATCCTCTCGCGCGATCTGAATTCGCCGAAACACTAGCACGCAGCGCCGCCATGCAGAGCCAGCGCAGGATTGATTCGTCAGTGCATGAGCCGGGCGTGACGAAACGATCCTGAGTCCAAAGATGAGAAAAATTTCCTCACAAGTAGTTCTTAGGGGGGCGGAGCTTTAGCTCCGACATTCGAGTGCCACCCACGAAGGGGCTTTAGCCCCTGAGGACGGTATCTCACGCGTGCGGGTGGGCCTTGTCGTACACGTCCATTAGCTGCCGGATGCTCGCCTGCGTGTAGCGCTGCGTGGTGGAAAGCGAGACGTGCCCCAGCAGCTCCTGAATCGCGCGCAAATCTGCTCCATCGGCCAGCAGGTGCGTCGCAAACGCGTGCCGTAGCGAGTGCGGGTGCAGATCCCAGTTCACGTTTGCGAGTCGCGCGTATTTTTTCACCAGCATGTTCACCGACCGGTCCGTCAGCCGCCCGCCCAGATGGTTCAGAAACACGGCTTCGTGGTTGCCCTTGCTCCCGGTTTTCGCCAGCAGCTCGCCGCGCATGGGCCAGTAGGCTTCGAGCGCCGCGCTCGCCTTCCCGCCGTAGGGCACCACGCGCTCCTTGCGGCCCTTGCCCAGCACGCGCAGCATCCGCCCGTTCCGGTCGATGTCGCCGAGATTCAGCCCCACGATCTCGCTGACGCGCAGACCCGAAGCGTACAGCAATTCCAGAATCGCTCGATCGCGCTTCAGCAGAATCTTTGATTCTTCGTCGCTCTGAGGCGTCAACTTCCGTGCGCGCCTCGATTGCTCCCCATTGCTGCCCAGGTGGTCGAGAAATCCGTTCAATTCTTCCGGCGTCAGCACGCGCGGCACGCGTTTGGGCAGCTTCGGTGTGGCGACCAGCCGCGCGGGGTTCTGCCGCGCAAGCTTCTCGCGCACACAAAACCTGAAGAACGTCCGCAGCGACGAAAGCCTTCGCGCAATCGACGCCTTCTCAAGCCGCCGGTCGTACATCCAGTTCACGTATTCGCGGACGATGTTGTGGTCGATTTCGGAAAGCGCCGGAGCCGTTTCGCCCGGCGGCGTCAGGAACTCGTGGAATTGGCGGACGTCGCGACGGTATTCGCGGATCGTTTCGGGCGACGCATTGCGCTCGTACTTCAGGTACTCGATGAACTTGTCGATGACTTGTTTCATCCCGGTTCGCCGCGCTCTTCGCGATCGGCGCACTGAAATTATAGGCTGCGCGCGTGCCCGCGCTCGCGCCGCCGCATCTTGCGTTGCTTTCGCAGCAAGGGACTGGTTCCTCGTAGCGGCGGCTTCTTGAGTCGGCGCAATCGCTTTCTTGTGGACGGGACGCAAGAAGTCCACAGGACTTTCTTGCTTGAAATGACTGACCTCTCATGCATCATGTGCCAGGGGCTCCTGCGCGATCGGCGAGGCAAGCCCGAGGAAACGCGCGAACCTGGTACGTCGGACGAATAGGAGGTAATTGAATTGTGACGCCAAGCGAAGTTGGAGCGGATAGACCCGGGAGCTTAAATCAGCGCGTCTTTGCGGGCATTTCTACTCGAAAAGACTTTCGAGTAGAAATCGCTGTAACTCATAGAAAACACAGCATCGAGGTCGATTCTACTCGAAAGTATTCCGGGTGGTGTTTTCGCACCCTTTTGTCCTTCCTTTTGGCTGCCGCACTCGCCTACTCTCTCTTTTCGACCACCGCCTCCGCACAGCCGAAGTCGTCAAAATCGCTCGCCGTCGAGCGCATCTACGGCGCGCCGAGCTTGAGCGGCTATCTCACTTCGGGTATCGAATGGAGTCCCGACAGCAAGCGAATTTCGTTCCTCGAACGCCGCAACTCCGGCGTCGAGATGTGGACGATCGATGCCGTGACGGGTGAACGCAAGGTCCTGGTGAAATCGGACGTCATGCAGTCCGTCTTGCAGCCGGAGAAGACCAGCGCGATTCAGTCCACCGGCCTCGGCCGCGTGCAGGCAGAAAATTACATGTGGTCTCCCACCAGCGATGCGCTGCTCTTCGTCGGCAGCACGAATCTCGTACTCCTCGATCTGAAATCAATGGCGCCGAAGCCGCTCGTGCGCGGCACTGACGACCTCCAAGATCCGAAGTTCTCACCGGACGGCAAGTGGGTCAGCTTCGTGCGCGGCTCAAATCTCTGGGTCACCAATGTCGCGACTGGTGAGACTCACGCGCTCACCACTGGCGGCAGCGAGGATGTTCTAAAAGGCCAGCTCGACTGGCTCTACCCCGAAGAGCTCGATTCGACCACCGCCTACTGGTGGTCGCCTGATTCCTCGAAAATCGCCTACTACGAGATGGACGAGCGCCAAGTGACGCGCTATCCGCTGATGGACATGAGCTCGCCCATCGGAGCCACCGAATACGAACGCTTTCCGCAGGCAGGCGAGCCGAATCCGATCGTGCACGTCGGCGTCGTTTCGGTCAGTGGCAGCGAAACGAAATGGATGGACACAGGCGCGAACACCGATGTTTATCTCGCGCGCGTGGTTTGGCTGCGCGATAGCAGCCGCGTGGCCATCGAGCGGATGAATCGCGCGCAGACCCAGCTCGATCTGCTTTTCTGCGACGCCGCTGGCGGCGCGTGCCCGACGATCCTCACCGACGCCGACAAATACTGGATCAATCTCTCCGACGATCTCTACTTTCTTGCCGATAACAAGCGCTTCCTTTGGTCGAGCGAACGCACCGGCTTCCGCCACTACTACCTCTACGATCTCAGCGGCAAGCAGCTCGATCAGTTGACGAGCGGCGACTGGGGAATCACCGGCTCGGGCGGCTTTGGCCCGGGCACCGATAGCCATCCGTCGGTCGATGAAGCCCACGGCACGATCTATTTCTGCTCCAACAAAGATGATGTCCTCGGCACACAAGTCTATCGTCTCTCGCTGCGCGAGAAATCCATCGCGCGCGTCACGCGCGAAGATGGTGCCAACGAAGTAGTCTTCGCGCCGGACGCTTCGGCCTTTGTGGACACCTATTCGAACGCGATGACGCCGCCGCGCCAGGACCTGTATCGCGCTGACGGTGCGCACGCCGCCGTGATCAACGAGAACAAAGTCCCCGAACTCGGCGACTACAATCTTTCGAAGGTGGAATTCCTCGCTCTCGCGGCCGATGACGGCACGAAGCTCTACGCATCCATCATTCGCCCGTCCGACTTTGACGCGTCTCGCAAATACCCCGTGTTGATCGACGTCTACGGCGGGCCGGGGGTTCAAAACGTGCGCAATGAATGGGAGCGAACCGATTTTCTCTGGCGCGAGATGATGGCTGAGAAGGGATACATCCTCTTCAGCCTCGATAACCGCGGTTCCTATCAGCGCGGTCATGCGTTTGAATCGCCGATCTACCATCACTTCGGAAAAATCGAGCTGGAAGATCAGCTCGCCGGCGTGAAGTTTCTGAAGTCGCTTCCCTTCGTCGACGGTTCCCGCATCGGACTTTTCGGCTGGAGCTACGGCGGCACGATGACGCTCGTTGCGATGCTCAACGCGCCCGATGTTTTCAAAGCGGGCGTTTCCGTCGCTCCTGTCACCGATTGGAAGCTCTATGACACGGCCTACACCGAGCGCTACATGGGCCGCCCGCAGGACAATCCCGATGGTTACAAAGATTCATCGGCCGCGACCCATGCGGCGCAGCTCAAGGGAAAGCTGCTGCTCATCCACAGCACCGGCGATGACAACGTCCACTTTGCGAATACGGCCGAGCTGCTCAACGAATTCATCGCCGCCGGAAAATATCCGGTGGACCTGATGATTTTCCCCGGGCGCGGGCACGGCATTACGGACATGCCCGCGCGGATCGAACTCTACAAACGCATGACGCAATTCCTGCTCGATAATCTCTAGAGAGACTGCGCACATGAAAACGGGAGGACGGCGAGTTGAGTTTCGCCGTCTACCATTTCACGCGCACGCGGTAGTCAAGCGTCGCCGTGCCGTCCTTGTCGACCGGAATCTGGAACCCGATCGTCGAGGCATCGAGCTTCGTCCATTTGTAATTCGAGTTCACCACTTCCCAGTCGCCGCCCACAGGCTCCCGCACTTCCACTGTCACTGCGCTGTCCTTGTGATTGCGCAGAGTGATTTCGTACTCCATTTCGAAGAGATTGCTCGCGAGCTTCTTGTAGTCGGTCTGCTTGCGTTCGCACACTACGTCGAATGCGTTGCCGACGTAGATCCGCAGCGATTCATCCTTCGGCGTGTGATTGATCGAATCTTCGCCCGCAAACTGCACACCGCCCTTCGAATCGGCCTGATAGACGCGAACAGTTCCCGCAGGCAGCGGCATGCCGAGTCCGGATTTTTCGTCGTTCTTGAAGCGGTAATAAACCTTCACCGGCTGCGGGATCGCGTTCCCGATGCCTTGTGGGTTGCGATAGTAGTATTGCTGCCCTTCGACCGAGAGATACTTCTCGACCGGAACGTTTGTCCCCGTGAGCAAGTTGATCTGCTTCGATTCGTTGTTCTCGATCGACGTGCGCCGGCCGAGCGTATAGAGGTGATATTCCGAAAACGCCTCCTGCTCGAATTGCGGGGCCGGCGCACCCGCGGCCATCGATTTCACTAGTGCTACGCGCTCGTCTTCCATAGCTGGCGTGGTGCGATGCACCGCTCCGGCGACGAGCTGCAGCTTCGCATTGCGATAGGCGACGCCGCTGTTGTTCACCAGTGTCACCCAGCCGTCAAGATCGGCGCTCTTTTCATCACGTCCCACGGTCAGGACGTAATCGGCGCTCCAGTTCAGATTGTTCGCAAGGTAGGAGGCTTCTACCTTCTGCGCCTCCGCGCCGCGGTTGTCGAGCGCCCAGACCAGCGTCGGGCGGCTGTAGAGATTTTCCGGGAGATCGAGAAAACGGTAGGAATCGGCGGTCACGCCGGTGACGATTTCATTTCCGATTTTCCACACGGGACCGCCGTTGTCGGAGAGCAGCAACGCTTTGGTCTCAACCCATTTCGTCGAGCCTGCGTCTGTCTCGCGCTGGACGAGCGTGACCTCGCGGCCCACGTATTTCTGCAAAAGCTTCTGCGGGTCGAGCAGGTCGTACTCGTAGTTCTGTTCGACGACGCTCAACTTCGCCGGATCGGTGAGCGAGCGAAAGTGCACGGTTTGCGGAATGATCGATGCAGCGACATCCTCGAATCGCAGCGGAAACGTGCCGGATTGCAGGTGAATCTGGCGCACATCGCGCACCAGCGCGAGATTCGAGTTGTAAACCGTGACCGAAAGATCGTACTGATCTTTTTGAGTGGTCGAGGACGTTTCAGCGGCCTTGGCCGGTTTTTCGTCCGCGGCGCGCGCTTCGTTTCGCCTGCCTGCGAGCGGCAGCACGACAATGGCCGCGAGAACCGCCGAGCCGAAAATCCGCGCTTTTCGAGATGGCATGAATTTGTCTCCTTCGCTTCGAAAATGCTCTCTAGGAGAGAACGAACATCGCGCGATTTCTTGCAGCGTAATTTGCTCTTCGGATTCCGCCTAAGGCGCGGGGTTCCAGTGATCTCCGGCGTCATCGGTCGAAAATCTGCGGCCGTCCGCAGCGGTGACCGTCGCGGAGAAATTGTCCGTCGCCGTGACGCTCACGAAGTCCGTCGTTATGGGCGGCGGAATCGGCACCCAGTGAGAGGCGTCTCTCGTCAGAAGAATCACGCCGTCGCGACCCACGAGCCAGCAGATTTTTGCCGTGGGTGCGTAGCCGGTCGTAATCTGCGGATTCGGCTGGAAACTGCGAAGTCGTTGTCCTTGCCAGGTTGCGCCGTCGTCCGTGGAGAGCTCGACCACGCTGCCGGCGGAGATGCGCCACATCACTTTCGGATTAGGCGTCTTGATGATGTTTCCAGTCGAGCGGCGTTCTACGTCTCCGATCGTGAGGGTCTCAGATTGCGCGATCGCTTGTCTCTGCTCTTGCCCCGTCATGGGGCGGACGAAGGTCGGAGATGCGGACGGCTTTGCCTTCGTGGCTTCGGACGCGCTCGCTACGACCTCATTGGCCGAAATCCCACCGCCGATTGCGCCGCCATTGACGCGTGATGGTTCCGGTGCCGGTGACGGCGGAGGCGTTGCCGCGGGTGCAGCCATGCGCGAGGCAGGCACGCCGGCGGCCACGCCGCTCTTCGCGTCCGCAAGGTCGCGCCTCAGGGAATTGTCGTCCTTTTTCAGCTCGTCCAACTCGGCTTGCTCGCGAGCAACCATCGGCTGCTTCGAGGCGAGCTCTTTTTCATTGCTGTTCGCTTGCGATTCGACCGACGCAGAGCTCTGTTTCATCGCCTTATCGACATCGTTATTCGGTGCAGTCAGAGTCTTGTTCGGCATTGTGGAAACAGGACCCGAATATCGTTCCGGCGCCGGCGCTGGTGGAGGTTCGGATCGCTCATTCATCGCGACCAGAGGCTGCGCGGAATTACCATGCGATGGCGTCGTAACCGGACGGCGCGCGGTCCACACGGCCGCGATCACGAGCACAGCGACGGCGGGTGCGAGAAATCGCCAGTCCCAGAGCCAGGCCCAATGCGAGTGCGGGCGCGACTGAGCAGCGCCGGCCGGCGCGGGCTCACCCGCGCGATGCATCGCAGCAAGCTGGTCGCGGCAGCGCGCGCACTGCGAGAAATGCAGCTCATAGCGTCGTGTCTCGTCTGCATCGAGCGATCGCTCGAAATAGGCCGCGAGAATTTCCGGCTCCGGGCAGGCGCCCGCGGAATCGCTCAGACTGCGGCGCAACAGATTGGCGGACGCTCGGTCCCGGTCCTGCGAAGCCATGAAGCTATTCTCCTCCACTCAATAGAACGCCCGAAACTCCAAATCTTGCGCGCCGCACGCTCAATCCCTTGCCGATGCCGCATCGGGTTGCGCTGCCGGCTCGATCCGCGCGCTGCCGGAGCGCAAGGCTTCGGTCAGATCAAAGGGCCACTCGCCTTGCGCACATTCAAGACAAGCGCGCAGCTGCGCCTCGGACCATTTCTTTTCTTCTCGCAGCGATCTTTCCACGAGCTGGCGCACGTCGCGTCGCGTGCGGTCGAGCTTGCGCGAGACGGTCGCCTCGTGCTCGCCGAGCGTACGGCCGATTTCGGCGAGAGTGCGTTCGTCCGCGTAGTAATACGCAAGCCGCAGCCGATCGCGCGGCTCAAGCGCGCCGACCGCCGCAGTCAAAGCCGCCTGCAGCGCGGCAAAATACTGCGCGCGCTCCGAATCAGGCGAGTCATTCGCACCAGCTCGCACATTGGCAGCGAGCGCGGCGATTTCGTGGCGCTCCTCGCCGGATTCGTCTTCGAGCGGTTCGGTGCGGCGCGTGCGGCGAATTTCGTCTACGTGGCGCTGCGAAAGAACTGCGCGCAACCAGGTGCCGAGCTTGCTGCGGCCATGGAAATACTCAAAGAGAGACTTTCTCTGGCCCTCAGATTCACGCAGACCGTAAAGATCGGCGTAAAGCGCATCGGCAAGCTCGCGCGAGTTTGCTTCGCCAGCGATGGCGCGCGCCGCGCGGTAAAGCTCCGGCCGGAATTGCGCCATGAAGTAATCCCACGCAGCAGGACTTCCGTCGCTGCATGCGCGCGCAAGCGCGAGGTCGGCGGCGTGCAGCGTTTCCAGATACGCCTCGATTGCGTTCTCGCTCAGAGACGCGCCGCCAAACTGGCGCGCGACGCTGCGCTCGAGCGTTTTTTCAAACTGTTCTCGGGTGAGATTCCAATCTGCAGGAGCAGCGGCTTTGACCCAACAGCGTTCGACGGCGGCCTTCAGCGCGCGCGGAAACCTGAACCGCGCGGCCTGCTTCGGCGAAGCGGACTCCGATTGACCGAGCGCCGTCTCGGCGGCCGTGTTGGCGGGCCGCGGTGCCATTCCTTGGATGATACCGAATTGTGGCTGCCGGGTTGTATTCGCTGCCTGTAGATTTCCCAAGCGGCCACATCCCGAAGGGTACATTTCGACTTTTCAGTTATCTAGCTCATGGCGATTAAATATTCACCGCTATTAGCCAGATGGTATAGATTTCCGCTCTGGAAGCTATTTTCGTTTTTCCGCAGCAGCTTATTTTGGAGCTTCACATGACTGAGCCAACAATCGTGTGCCCCACTTGCAAGACCGAAATTAGGCTTACCGAATCTCTCGCGCAGCCCCTTATCGAATCGACGCGGAAGAAATACGAAGACAAGATCCATCAGATTCAAACAGGAATCGAGTCAAGAGAAGAAGAGATTGCCAGACAGCGAGAGGCGCTGTCCAAAGAGAGGGAGGGAATCGATGACGAGGTTAGTCGGCGGCTTAACGCAGAGCGGGCGAAAATCTCAGCCGATGAGGCACGGAAAGCGCGACTGATGGTTTCGACAGATTTAGATCAGAGAACCAAGGAGATCGCGGAACTAAAGGCGGTGCTCGTCGAACGCGATGCCAAGCTTGCCGAGGCGCAGAAGGCACAGGCCGAATTGATGCGCAAGGAGCGGGAGTTGGATGATGCGAAACGTGAGATGGACTTGACC